>Ga0265342_10000019_pt1 | contig 177943 bp, 170 predicted proteins | sample 4CB327metaG_FD_203125 | JGI IMG/M metagenome (GOLD analysis project Ga0265342, IMG submission 203125) | Rhizosphere microbial communities from Carex aquatilis grown in University of Washington, Seatle, WA, United States - 4-CB3-27 metaG | ecosystem: Host-associated > Plants > Roots >...
AGGAGACGATTAATTTAGAGGTAAGCCTTGTTGATGATATTACCGTGATCGGCAATAAGATCGCCCTGGAAGAGACGATTTTAAATATCCTGCTTAACTCGATCGAAGCCTTTGCCAATTGTGAAACCCAAGATAAAGAGATAATCATTACTGTGTCACTTCAACCGAATAATAAAGCCCTGGTGGCCATCAGTGACAATGCCTGCGGTATCCCTAAGCATATGCTCAATGATATCTTCTTAGACTTTGTTACCACCAAGCCCTCATCTTCTAACTTAGGTATGGGTTTATCCTTATGCCGCAAGATTATCGCCCTGCATAAGGGTAAGATCTGGGCGGAGAGTAAAGGTGAAGACCGCGGCGCCACAATTTTCATCGAACTGCCCTTAGGGGCCATCTCTTAATGCAATAACATAATAATTAAGTATTTTATTGACAATTGTCAGTAAAGCAGTACAATATTACGTTATGAAAGTATCGAGTGATCTTTCCGGCATCAAATCGTGGCCGACCGGCGACCGTCCGCGGGAAAAGCTTTTCCGCCAGGGCGCGCATAAGCTCTCTTCCAGCGAACTACTGGCAATTATTTTAGGGAGCGGTACGCGGGGGTTAAGCGCGCTCGATCTGGGTCGTCAGATCATTCAACACTTCAAACAATTGCGGGGGATGGAGTCTGCGGAACCGGCACAATGGAGAAAGATCAAAGGCCTGGGGGCAGCGAAGATCGCTTGCCTGAAAGCCGCGGTAGAGCTAGGTAAACGGATACGCGAAGAGGAAGCCTTGGATCTGGGGCCTGGGATAAAATCGTCCGCTGACGCAGCGCGGATCGTTTTACCCGGGTTGCGGGATTGCAAGAGGGAGATCTTTAAGGTTTTTTTCCTTAACTCTCGCCATAAAATCATCGATATCGTTGAAGTCGTTGAGGGTACAGTAGATCAGGCCAATCCGATCATTCGCGAGATCTTCCATAAAGCTTTGCAGCATTTTGCCGCGGCGATCATCTGCGCCCATAATCACCCGTCGGGTAATCGCGAACCCAGCCCTCAAGACAAAGCTTTTACCTGCGATTTGGTTAAGGCCGGTAAGGTCATTGGTGTTGAGGTTTTAGACCATATTATTATTGCCGGAGAAGATTATTACAGTTTTGCCGACGCCGGGGAAATCTAACCTTCCAGAAGGTGCGATGGTTTTGTCTTTAAGGCTTTAGCGAGTTTTTCCAGGGTTTCGATCTTAAGGTTGGGTGGCCTTTTCCCCTCGATGCGTTGAAGGTATTTATAATCGATATCGGCTTGCTCGGCAAGCGTTTCCTGGGTTATCCCATATCGTTCGCGTAACTCTTTTATTTTTTTCCCCGCTTTTACTTTGATGGAATATTCTTTCATCGCTGTATTATTACATGGCTGCTGAACGGTTGACACCTTACTGAAGTCAGGTGTATAATATTACCCTATGTGTCGCGAAAAGAGAAGCGAAACCGCACCTGAAAACAAATATAAAATTTTGATCGCCGACGATGAAGCTGTAATATGCGAATATATATCCCGGATACTTACGGGGTCGGGGTTTAGCGTCGAAACCGCAATTGACGGCAAGCAGGCTTTGGCCAAAATAAAACAAATAAAATTCGACGCATTGATCTTAGACGTAATTATGCCGGGGTTAAGCGGCCCGCAGATATATAGCTGTTTGCAAAAAGACGCGGGGTTAAGCGGCATTCCGGTTATTTTCTGTACGGCGCTTGCATTAGATGAGTTGGGTGAAATGGTTGACGGCCACGGCTGGCATTATTTGGCCAAACCCTTTGAGAGGGAAGAGTTGTGCTCTAAGTTACGTCAGATATTGGGTTTTTAGGCCGGTGCGTGGCGACCTTAATATGACTGTCCCAAGGCTAAATAATTTTATTGACCGATGTCACCTAAAGTGCTATATTCGCCATATGTCGGAAAATGCCGTTAAGATCTTGATTGTGGAGGATGAACGCGAGGTTGCTGGCCATATGCGCCGGCTATTGGAACGCAATGGTTACATCGCTTTTACCGCCCACACTATGGCCGAAGGGTTGGAAAAGTTTGAGCAGGAAAAGCCCGATCTTTGCGTGGTCGATGTATTTTTGACCATGACCCTTAGCGAATCGGGGATCGATTTTTTACGCGCTGCGCTTAAAACCGGGCGTAAATTTAAAAGCCTGGTGATCTCCGGCCGTTGCGACGAGTTTCTCAAGGAAGATATCGAAGCTCTCCCTATTAACCTTTTTTTAGAAAAACCGATCGAACCCGGCCAGCTTCTCGACGCGATAAAAAAAGTCCTCGCCGCAGAATAACAAAATATTCTGTGTAGGGGCGACCCTGGCGGTCGCCCGGGCAGGGGCCAGCCCTGCCCCTACATTGATACGCCAATCCTCTGATTTTAACGGTATAATGGTAAATTATGAATTTAGAGAAACGGCAATTTCCCGAGGTGGTGGCGGTTGAGGCATCGGCTGGGTCAGGCAAGACTTACGCTCTGGCCCGGCGCTACTTATCACTCCTTTTGAGCGGCGATCATAACTTTAATCCCAGCCGCCTCAAAGCCGTTTTAGCAATTACCTTTACCAATAAAGCCGCGTTGGAGATGAAGCAGCGTATCCTGGAATTTTTGCGCCGCATTGCTTTTGACGATTTTGCCGACGAGGCTCAGCGCCGGGATATTTTGTCCGCCGTCGGCGAGGCCAAAGATGCCAAAGCTAAAGCTTTTGCCGCGATGGATGAGATCTTGCTGCACTACTCATTTTTTCAGGTGCAGACGATCGATAGCTTTATCAACGCGATTCTTTTGGGCTCTTCATTGTCGATCGATCGCAGCGCCGCTTTTAAGATCCGGCGCGATTACGGAGCATTTTTCTCTTATTGTTTTGATACTGCAGTCGATTTGTGCGCGCACGACAAAGAAGCCCTGGAGCTATTTAGCGATTTTTTAGAGTACTACCTGTTTGTCGATAACCGTTTAAGTTGGTTCCCGCGGGAAAATATCTTAAAACTGGTCAATTCGCTTTTTCAGATGAGCAACTATTACGGCGAGGCCTTTGCCCGCCACTCTGCGGTCGGGAGTGATGTTCTAAAGAGTAAAGCCGCGGTTTATGCCCAGATCAAAGCTCTGGCGCAAAACTTGCCCGGTGGAATAAATGCCGCTTGCAGAAAGTCGATCATTAAGTTTGTCGATGAAAACAGCCAATTTTTCGATATCGATGCCTTGCCTGGGCGTTTCGCGCACCCTGAGCCGCCGGTAAATAAGGATGCCGAGGTGAGCGGGGATTTTTTGCGCGCTTGGCGTAATCTTCATGAAGAGATAAAGAGTCTGGTCGAGCTTGAGGCCGATGCCGCCTACAATCCATACGTTAAACTTTTTGATTATTTAACGCGGATCTTTAAAGAGGTCTCGCGCAAAGAGGATATGATCTTTTTGGAGGAGCTAAACCGCAAAGCGCGTTTGGTTTTCGACGAAGATGGCGGCAGCGTCACTGAGATCTATTACCGCCTGGCGTTGCGCTTTAAGCACTACTTGATCGACGAGTTTCAGGATACGAGCCGTTTACAGTGGCGTAATCTGCGTTTAATGATCGAGGATGCGTTATCCAGCGGCGGTTCGCTTTTTTACGTGGGCGATAAAAAACAAGCGATTTATCGTTTTCGTGGCGGTGATGCGCGGCTTTTCGATGAAGTAAAAAAAGAGTTTGCTAATTTTAATATCAAGGAGGAGCGTTTAAATAAAAATTGGCGAAGCAGCAAAGCCATCGTTGAATTTAATAACACAGTTTTTGCTTCGGAAAATTTATCCCGCTTTTTTGTTGAAGCTAAGCTCAACGAAGAATTAACCCAGGAAAAGCTCGACGAGATCAAAGAGGCGTTTAAAGACAGCCGGCAAGATGCGGCGCGCACTACCAAGGGCTGCGTTTGCGTGGAGCGTATTAGCGAGGGGAATGTAGCGGCGCGTAACGGCCTGATGCGGGGCAAATTAATCGCTTTGGTCAACGAGCTGCGTTTACGCTTCGATAACGGGGATATTGCGCTCTTAGTGCGCGACAATAACGAGGTCGAGCTTATTACCGGTTGGTTGATCGAGGCCGGGATCGGCGCGCAATCAGATAAGACTTTGAATGTTTTAGAAGATGGCTTGATCAAGGAGGTTGTTGCCTTTTTACGCTTTTTGCGTTCGCCGCTCGATGACCTTAATTTCTGTGCTTTTTTATGCGGCGAGATCTTTGCCCATGCCGCCGGCCTGCCTGCACGTGCCATGCACGACCTTGTCTTTAAGCTCCATTGTGAAAAGAAGATCGCAGATGGCGGGGTATACACTCACTTTCGCCAAGCGTGCCCTGAGCTTTGGAAGGCGTTGATCGAGGAACCATTTAAAACCGTGGGCTTTGTTTCGCCTTATGAGGTTTTGGTCGATATTTACCAGCGGTTTAAGATCACGGAATTTAAAGGTAAAGAAGCGTTTTTCTCCAAGTTTCTCGAATTGGTGAAAGTTAAAGAAGAAGAGTTGACCGGTTTAGATGAGCTTTTAAAGTATTTCGATGATCCGTTGGAAGATGAGCTTTTTGTCAGTGCGCCCAAGGGCTCGGCGGTGCATGTCTTAACGATTCATAAAGCAAAAGGGCTTGAATTCGGTGCGGTCATCTTGCCATTTTTCCGCATGGATATTAAGCCCGCCCGCGGCGTCGAGGGCGCGCGCGCTCATGTCGAGGATGAAGACGCACCGGAGCTTAAGCTGGTGCGTGTGATCGAAGCATACCGGCCGTATTCGGCACGGCTTAATGCGATCTACCGCCGAGATTATTTCAAGGCAGCACTCGATGAATTAAACAGCCTTTATGTGGCGCTGACCAGGGGTGAAGAAGAGATGTATATTTTTATTCCGGAAAAAAGCGGGGCCTCGCTTAATAAAGCCGCCAAATTGATCGCCGATACCGTTGCGATCTGCGGGGAAAAAATGGCCGCAGGGTTAAAAATAAGTAAAGACGAAAATATTTTAGCGATCAAGCCGTTGCAATATGAAAATTGGACCAGCGTCTTTGAGGGTGAGTTCGGTGACCCTTCGCAAGTCCTTCTGCGTGCGAATATCCTGGAAGGTACGATCCTGCACTTTATGCTTTCTTTGGTGGGCAACCTTTCCGAAGGCGATCCGTTGGTCGTTTTGAAAGAAGCGGCGTTGGCAGCGCAGGAGAAGTTTCGTGTGGATATGTCGCAATACCGTAAAAAATTAGAGAATATCGTAAATAACCCGGAGTTTAAAGACTTTTTTTATGTGGATAAGGGCGAGGTCTCTTGTGAAAAAGAATTCTGTACCCAACGCGGTGATTTAAAGCGCGCCGACCGGGTCCTGGTGCGCCCCAAAGAAGTCTGGATCATCGAGTATAAAAGCGCGCCGGCTGGTGACGATACGTATATTAAGCAAGTACACTCCTATATCGATGCGGCGCGGCAAGTTTATGATAATAAAAAGGTACGGGCATTTTTAGTTTATTTTAACCCGTTACGTAAAGAGGAAGTCGATGGCTAAGGCGATTAATTTAGATCTAGGCAGCGATATTATCCAGGAGGCCGCGGATTATATCTGCGAAAATTTTGCCTCCAAACAGAAAAATTTTTCGCGGGTAGCTTGTGTCTTTGGCGGCAGGCGCCCGGCCTTGTTTTTGCGCCGTGCCATCGGAGCTAAGTTAAAGAGCGGGTTTGTGCCGCCGCAGATCTTTTCCATGGATGATTTTGTCGATTACCTGACTAAAGCAAAAAATAGCCGATTTAGCGGTTTGGATGCGGCTTACTTTGTATATAACTACGCTAAAGAGCACTTACCTTTGGTCACGCGCGGCAGTGATGACTTTGCCGCCTTTTTACCCTGGGCTAATGAGATCATTTCCTTTATCGAACAGCTTGATCTCGAGTGTGTCCATGATTCCCAATTGGTCAATATCGAAAAGAGTGCCGAGATCGGTTATGAAGTGCCTAAAAGCGTTAATGATCTTTTGCGTAACATCGTTGAATTGCGCCGCAACCTTCACGAGCACTTTGAGGCGGAGCGTTCGTTTTCGCGCGGGATGCGTTACCAGCGTGCCGGAGAGATTGTCACGGAACATACTTGCGATGATTTCGATGTGATAATTTTTTGCGGTTTTTATTACCTGCACAAAAGCGAGCAAAAGATCATTAAGGCGCTTTGTGCTAAAAATAAAGCACTTTTGATCTTTCAGGGCGAACCATCAAAGTGGAGCGTTTTGGCGGAAAATGTAAAAGTCCTGAACCTGGATTTTAATCCCGCGCCGGGAAAAAAGTTCGATCCGGATTTTACGGCTTACGAAGCCTTTGATATGCACTCGCAGGTCGCCGCGGCTAAAGAAGTTTTATCGGTTAACCCGAAAAATGAGAGTACCGTCGTAGTTTTGCCGCGCAGCGAGATGCTGCTTCCTTTTTTATCCCAGGCCGCGCCGCATTTAGGTGATTTCAATGTTTCGTTAGGGTACCCGTTAAAGCGCAGCGCTTTTTATGGTTTGCTCGAATTACTTTTTAAAGCGCAGGAGACGCGCCGCGAAGATGATTATTATGTCCGGGATTATCTTAATCTTTTGGGCCATCCTTTGGTGAAAAATTTAAGCCTTTCCGGCGATGGCGCGGTGACAAGAGTTTTGGTGCACCGGTTGGAAGCGCTTTTTTCGGGTAATGAAAAAAGCTCCTTGGGCGGTAGGCTCTTCGCCGGTTGTAATACGATCGAAGCCGAAGAGGCGATCTATATGCCGGTAAAAGAAACTCTGGCTTCGATGGGCATTGAGGCGCACTTAGACGACCTGCAGTGGTTGTTGAAAGAGCTGCACGCATTATTTTTCAAAAATTGGCAGGAAGTAAAGACCTTCGGCCAATTTGCCGAGCGTTTTGGCCAGCTCTTGGATATTCTGGTTAATAAGAGCGCGGCGTGGAAATTTCCATTTAATGTTAAGGTTGCGCGCCGGCTTTATGAGGTCAAAAGCGATTTAGAGGGCGTGGCTTTTGCGAATGAAGAATTTTCGTCTTTGCAGATATGGGAGATATTACGCCGGGTCTTAAGTGATTCGCTGGTCTCGTTTTCCGGTTCGCCGTTACGCGGCGTGCAGGTTTTGGGCCTTTTTGAGACGCGTTCTTTAGGCTTTGAAAACGTGGTGGTGATGGATCTAAACGAATCGGTCTTGCCGCGCCTTAAGATCCATGAGCCGCTGATTCCGCGTGAGGCGATGCTGGCCTTAGGCTTAAACCGCCTGGAAAAAGAAGAAGAGATCCAGCGGTATCACTTTATGCGCCTTTTAGCCGGGGCAAAAAAATCCCACTTGATCTATGAACTATCGCCGAGCAAAGAAAAGAGCCGTTTTATCGAAGAGCTCTTGTGGCTGCGGCAAAAAGAAGAGAAGAGTTTAGAGGCCGTGCCGGCAAAAAAAGTGATTTTCCCTCTGACTATGGGCTCTAAGGCCTGCAATATCGAAAAAACTTTGGCGATGGTCGACTTTTTAAAAAGTTCTACTTATTCGGCAAGCCGGGTTAATAGTTATTTAAATTGCCCGCTGGAATTTTATTATCGTTATGTTTTGGGTTTGGATGAGCGTGAAAGCCTTCTTGAGGATATCGAAGCGACCCACATCGGCACTTTTATCCACGAACTTTTAGAGGATGCCTTTAAGCCTTTTCTCGGCAAGGTACCGGTGATCGATAAGCGGTTTCGCGCACTATTTTTTAAAAATCTGGATGAAAAGTTTGAGCGCGAGATCGTACAGCGGATGCGCTCTGAGTCATTCCTTTTAAAGAAAATTATCGTCACGCGTATGGAAAAGTTTTTAGACCATGAAGCCAAGCGCCCGATAAAGCGCATTATCTCCTTAGAGGAAGAACGCTTCGAAAAATTAACTTTAGGCAGTAATAAATTTTCTTTCGTTTATACGACCGATCGGGTGGATGAGTTAGTCGATGGAGCGATTTTGGTTTTGGATTACAAGACCGGTTCGAGCTCGCTTGCGCCGAAAAAGCTTAAAGAGCTAAGCCTTATGGAAATGGATCGCGAAAGCATGGTCGCCAATATCCGTTCCTTCCAATTACCGCTTTATTATTTCTTTACCCAGCGGGCTTATCCTGGCCTTAAGGTCAATGCCGAGCTTTACAATATCCGCACTTTGGATTACACGCCTTTCATCGCCCAGGCGGATGATGGTAGTGCCGATCAAATCATGGAGATCTGCCTTGCGGCACTTGAACGCTTATTCGACGAGATGTTCGATATCCATATGCCATTCGTTAAGACCTCTGAATCCCGCCGCTGCGAGATCTGCGCCTTCAAGGCGATGTGCACCGGCGCATAAAAGATGATTTATTGTTTCTGTGTAGGGGCGACCCTGGCGGTCGCCCAAATAAAAGGGCAAGGGCAAGCCCTGCCCCTACATTGATGCGGTCTATTGCATTGACCTATACAATTAAGATATAATGCTGCATGATGATACGTAAGCCATTTTTACTTAAGCTTTACGAACCCGCGAGTATGCAGCGCTGGAATGACCAGATCAGGCCGGTCGAGCTTACCGAGCTGGACAAGCAGGCACATAAGATGGTGATCGCCTACGTGTTGGGTAAGTGCGAGCAGGATCTGAAAAATAAAGATTTCGATTGGATCGAAGTGATCGAGGCCGGTATCTTCGAATTTTTACAGCGTGCCGTTTTAACCGACCTCAAACCGCCGCTTTTTCACCGCATCAAGGAAGATAAAGAAAAGTATAAAAAATTAAATAGCTGGGTCTATGAAAGGATCTATCCTACTATGTCGCCGTTAGGCGATGAGTTTTGCGACCGTTTTAAAAAATATCTCTGCGACCCCGAGCGCAATGTCAACCGGCGTATTATTTCGGCGGCGCACTTTTATGCCACCAAATGGGAGTTCGACATTATTTCCCGCGCTAATCCTGCGGGGTATGAGATCGAAGAGATCGCCAACGATGTGCGTTTAAAGCAGGAAAAGTATGCCGATTTAAAAAGTATGCAGGTATTTTTAGGTTCGCCGGAGTTGAAAAAGTTTGTCGATATCTGCGGCCAATTACGTTTCCAGATACGCTGGAGCCATCTACATCGCGTGCCGCGCACTTCGGTTTTAGGGCATATGTTGATCGTGGCGATCCAGGCTTATCTATTTTCTGTCCAAGGCAAAGCCGGGAAAAAACGCTGCGCCAATAATTACTTTACCGGCCTTTTCCATGATCTACCCGAAGTCTTGACACGCGATGTGATCAACCCGGTTAAGCGTTCGGTGGAGGGGTTAAAAGACCTGATCGAAGGCTACGAGCGCGAAGAGATGCAAAAACGTATTTATAAACTCCTGCCTCATGATTGGGTTGAAGATATGCGTATGTTTACCGAAGATGAGTTCGCCGACAAAGAAAACCGCGATGGGGCGATGGTCAAAGCCGCTGATGACCTATCGGCGTTTATTGAAACTTACCTTTCTTTGAAAAATGGCATTAAAAGCGAAGATTTGGAAAGCGCAAAGTATGCGCTTTTAGATAAGTATCGTAATTATTCCGTTTGCGGCGTCAATTTCGGCCAGATCTATGCCGACTTTGATTAAGGAGTAAGGTGAATTTATGAAAAGATTTGTGCATATTCCCGTAGGCTTGGTTGTTTTGGCGATCCTTATCTCGGTTTTTATTGCCATTGCCAATTATATCCACGAAAAAACAATTTTAAATCAGGTCATCGCCCGCTTGAAGGCCGATTCACGTACCGCCCAGGTCATGGTGACGAAAGTCGAGCATGATCAAAATTCGAATAAAAATCTTACGACGATAAAATTCTTAGAGTATGATGCACAGGGCAAGCCGCTTAAGCCTAAATACTTTACTTTTTCCGGTAATATTATTCAATTTCAGGCCTTGGTAATACGTTTCAATGACGATTTTGTCGAGCGCGGTGATAGGCTGCGGGGTAAAAGCGCTTATATTTTTTGGAAGGCCTTTATGCTTGACGGGCCTCATACCGAAGAGTTTATGATCACGCCGTTAAGCACTATACCTGACGGATACAAGATTTCCGGAGGTAAAGATTCTTTTGAACGTAATCTGTGGCACTCTTTCTGGCGTTATGCGCTTGACCGCAAACATGCCGCCCGCCAGGGTATCAAGAATGCGCAGATCGAAGCGCCCGGAGCGGCCTTTGTCCCCGGTGAGATTTACACGATCAAGATCGAGCATAATGGCGGTTTACGTATCGATGCCGCGCCTATGCCCGACATCGTAAGAGGCGAAAAAATCCCGGCGGCTGTGTCGAAATAAAAACATTCATGTACCTGTGTAGGGGCAGGGCTGGCCCCTGCCCTTGTATCCTGGGCGACCGCCAGGGTCGCCCCTACATGAAACCTGTGGTATAATTATCCCCTAAACACACATGGAGGTTTTATGCTAACCCAGAAATTACTTAGTTTATCGCTGGTAGGGACCGAGTGGATCATCTATATATTGGTATTGTTGTCGGTGCTTTCGGTTGCGATCATCATTGAACGGCTTTTGGTTTTACGTACGCGCACCGGCGGATCAAAACGCCTGCAGCGCGCGATCTCATCGGCTTTGAAAAAAGGCGACCGCGATGCGGTAGAGGAAATATTGCGTACGGATGTAAGTTCTTCAGCGGTGATTGCTTACTCGGTCTTACAAAACCTTAAAAGCACAAAATTGGATTTTGACGAATGCTTGTCGATCGCCCTATCCGAAGAACGGTTAAGCTTGGAGCGGCGGATTACCTTTTTAGGTACCTTGGGCGCTAACGCGCCGTTTATCGGTTTGTTTGGTACGGTTTTAGGGATCATCAGCGCGTTTCATAATCTGGCGGGTAACGTAAAGGGCGGGCCGTCGATTGTGATGTCGGGTATATCCGAGGCGCTGGTCGCAACTGCTCTGGGACTTTTAGTCGCGATCCCGGGCGTTATTGCCTATAATTATTTTGTGCGGCGCATCAAACGTATTATGGTGCAGGCAGAAAATTTTACCCGCTTTGTGGTTTCCTACTATTTTGGCGGCAAGAAAGGTTAGCCTATGGCCGGGCGTATTGTTAGCGACGAACGTGATATTATTTCCGAGATCAATGTTATCCCGCTTGTGGATATCAGTTTGGTTTTATTGATCATTTTTATGGTCACGGCGAATTACGTGATGACCAATTTCATTAAGGTCGATGTGCCGAAAGCCGAGTATGCCAAGGCCGGGGAATTCAGCAAAGTCTTAAATATCACGATTTCTAAAGACGGTGATGTTTATTTTTTAGATAAGCCGGTGATGCTTAAGGAATTAAAGAGCCGCCTCTCGGCGTTTGCCCGTAACAACCCCGACCCCGAGATCATCTTAAATGCCGACAAAAATGTTAACTTTAAAAGCGTGGTTTCAGTGATCGACCTTTTAAGCGATTTAAATATCAACAAGATCAACATCGCCACAGTGCAGGAATAACGTCTACATACTTCGCGTAACCGCTTTCAAAATATCGCATTTTTTTTCATTTTAGGTTGTTTTTGGGTGTGTATTTATGGTATATCTACATAACTAGTTCCAAATACCAATGTTTCCTTAAAATGGGAGAGAGATGAAGAAATTGCATAAACCAACCACTTTGATGCTGCTATTAACTTTTTGTTCGAGCCTGTTGACTGGTATAACTCCAGCTATGGCGCAAACTCTGCCGATACCGCAAGCTGGTACCATGGTAGGATTGTCGCAACCTGCGGCACATCCGCTTTTGCGTGGTGTTAAGGTCGATCCCAATAACCCATTACGCCTTGAGTTTATTATTGATTCGCCTAATAACGCTAAAGTCTCTAAAGAAGATTTTGACCGTCTGGTCGGTTACTTTATGGCAGTATTGACCGTGCCGGAAAAGGACTTTTGGGTAAACTTGTCGCCTTATGAACAAGACCGCGTGATCAACCCGGTGGTCGAACAGACCAGCTTTGGCCGGGAACTCTTAGCCCAGGATTACTTATTAAAACAATTAGCTTCGAGTTTGACCCATCCGGAATCAACCACGGGCAAAGCCTATTGGGATGATCTTTTAAAATCCGGCGGTGTTGCCAATGCCTTTAATAAGGTGTGGATCGTACCTGAGAAAGCCGAGATCTACGAGAACGGTAATGTTGCATATCTAACCCAGGCAAGTTTAAAGGTTTTGACCGATGCGGATTATTTGGCTACCCAGGCTAACTCTAAAAACCCTACGAACCCTACGAACTCTATAAAATCATTCAAGAAAAATATTCTTCCTAAGATATCAGAAGATGTGAATAGCGGCGAAAACTTTACCCAATTGCGCCAGATCTATTGCTCCTTCCTCTTAGCCAGCTGGTTCAAAAGTCGTTTAAAAGAATCCCTTTATAAATACTACATCAACCAGAACAAAGTGCAGGGTATAGAACTACAGGATAAGAATATTAAGGAAAAGATCTATAACCAATATATCGAAGCGTTCAAGAAGGGTGCGTATAATTATGTTAAAAAAGAAACCGTAGGGGCGAATAATCATTCGCCCGTACAAAAAATCACCCGCCGCCAATACTTTAGCGGTGGTGTGGGGCTGGGCACAGGTGCGGTAGATGCTGACCAGAGTACTACGGTTGTTGTTAGTGATCAGGCATCGCTGGGTTTTCTTGGTATAAAGCCAGTTGCGGGAGGTGATTCTCTTCGTGATGTGATGTTTCCTGGTGATGTTGACTCTAAGGGCAAACCCGGCTCCGGTACCGCGAAAAAGGCCGGGGCGGATTATGAAGAAGTTACCAGAGAAGAGAGGCTGCGTGCTATCGCTTTGTTTAAGGCGCAAGGGGAAAGTGCCCAAACGGGCATTGTTAATTTTAATAGCTGGACACATGATGTGACTGAGATCGTTCACGACCCGGAAACGGCACCGACGAAACGCGGGTTTCACTTTAAACGCGTTAAGGGGCCTTGGATGATTGTCTTACGCCAGGGTTTATCGGCGGCAATGGAAAAATATGTTCAACAACATGAGAAAAATGAAATAATTTTTGGCGTTAACGAACAGCTGGCGATTGAAGATATTCTTAAGTATGGTGTTGCTAAAGACGCAAAATTATCATATGGGCGGGTTGTGCATATGTTGGTCAGAGCCCAAGAGGGTGCAGATTGGGTGGCTAAGCATAAAGGATTGATGCCGGTCGATCAAGAGGATTTGGAAAGTTATGATGTGGCGACATTGCAGCAATTATCTGCAGCTGATCGTTCATTGCAACGCTTTGTTATTGGAAAGTTCTATCGTAACAAAAAAGACATAATCAGGGGTTCCGCCGAATATGAACAACGCTTTAAAAAAGCAGCTCGTGAATTGGCATTGCGCAGAGTTAAGCCAATAGAGCTAACCGGAAAGCCGTTATCGCAAGCTTTAGCACGGCCTTCTTTGCCTGAGGGGCGTTGGTCACAAGAGCAGCAAATTTTGACTGATGAATTTGGCGCTATAACGGCTCAAAGAATAAGCGTTGTGTTAGATGATCCTAGAAATAGCTATGCATATACGGTTGGGGATGTTTTGCATTACAATGGTTCGTTTGCGCAAGCCTTGAGGGCGATTATGGCCGGCAGGATCGCCCGCGTTACGATCAATGTCATAATGCAAAGGAAGTCTGGTAAAGATAGCGCACCGACTAAACTGGGATATATCCTTTCCCGTGGCGCTAACGGCGGGATCATTATCAACAGTGGTATCGCTGAACATGTAATATGGACCAAAGAAGATTTGGACGGTGAATCTGCTTCCGGTGCCAAGAGCCCTGCAAGAAAATTAATTTTTCCTCAAGCCTCAGCGCAAGTGACGACCGGGGTGGTGGAGGTTAGTTGTCCGGGTGCGGCTGCTGATAATATAAATCATGCCGCAAGTTCGCTTATTAGCGCAGTGGCGATGAATTTGACATTAAGTAATTTTCCATTAGCCAAAAAAAAGATGGAGGAATTATCTGAGTTTTTGCGCGATAATCCCGGCGTTAAATTTGATAATGCCCAAGCTCAAGCACTGGCAGAACAATTGGCGGCGATACCGCAGGCGCGCACAGTATTAAAGCTTTTGGCCGAAGATTTAATTGTTCGTTTGCAAGGGGATATTACTTCCGGTGCGGGGAAGGTAGCGGGTACGCCATATGTCTCAGAGGGCAAGGTTAAGGTGAGAACTTTATTGAGTGGCTCGCCGGTTACTTTTAATCCGCAAGATGACGGTAATGGTTTAATTGGTTTAGAAAAGAAATTAGCTTTGCAAGAATTAGTTAATTTAAAAGCGGCATTTAAATTATTGCGTGAGAGTGGTTACGACAAACCGTTATTGCAGGTAGTTATGGATAATGCAAACTTTTTGGCCGCGAATGAGCTGAGCCGCTGGGTGAATCCAGTGTTTGGTGTTGATAGGGTGTTTATTGTATTGCGTCCGGGGTTAAGCGTGGAAGAGATTGTTTGGGCTCTAACTCATGATAGTGAGGAAGCATTGGTGCATGAGAATAGGGATATAGATCTATATCTGAGTTTAAAGAAAGAGTTTGGCGTGGATTCCAAGCAGGTGGCACATATTGTTCAATCCGCCAAAGAAGCGATTGCATGGATTGACAGCGGCAAACCTGGCATAATGCCGGTTCATGAGATCATGCTAAAAAGTAAAAGCGGTGACGAGGCATATTATAAGGGCATCATTAGTGATAATCGTGAACAACAAATGGCTATTCTTATCAAGCTTGGATTTAGCCGCGCCGATCGGGAAACATATGATGCCTATCAGGATCGCTTCAAAGCGCGTGCCGAGGAGGTTGGCGGTATTGCCTTAGAAACCAATATTACCTTAAAATCCGGGAGCAAAGCGATTGAGATCAAAGTCACGCCGCAGCAGGTTGCGATGATGAAGAGCGCGGCGCGCGTCGGTTACAATGTGGTCACTGTCGGCGAGCAACATCCATTGAAAGAACTCTTAAGTTTGTGATACTATTGATGCATGGCTAAACCAAAAGTAATGGTCGCGATGAGCGGCGGGGTCGATTCATCGGTCGCCGCCTATCTATTGAAACTCGAAGGCTTCGATGTTGTGGGCGTGACGATGTGCTTAGGCATCAAGCGCGATGATTCAAGTGCTTGCTGCGGCGCTGAGGCGATTGCCGACGCAAAAAAAGTCTGCGATAAGTTAAATATTTCCCACTATGTTTTAGATTTTTCTAAAGGCCTGGAAGAAAAAGTTATTGCGCCTTTTGTTGATGAGTACATTTTAGGGCGCACGCCCAACCCTTGTGTCGATTGTAATAAATATTTAAAGTTCGATGCGCTGATCAAAAAAGCCTTTGCTTTAGGGTTTGAATCCCTGGCCACCGGCCACTATGCCGGTATTGTTGAGAAGGATGGTGAATATTTTTTAACCAAAGCTCATGATAACCCCAAAGACCAGAGTTATTTTTTATACGGGATTAAAAAAAATCTGCTTAAACATATTAAATTTCCTTTAGCTAACCTTGATAAGGCAAAGGTTCGTGCCTTAGCGGCGCAGGCTGATTTGCCGGTAGCGCAAAAAAAAGAGAGCCAGGATATTTGCTTTGTGGTGGATAATGATTACGCGCGCATCGTTGAGGCGCGTAAAGGGAGATTTAAACCGGGTAATATTGTCGACGTTGATGGTAAAGTCCTGGGCCGGCACAAAGGTATTATCCATTATACGGTCGGCCAGCGTCAGGGTTTAGGCATCGGTGGCGGTAAACCGCTCTATGTCGTGGCGTTGAACTCGGCTAATAATAGTGTGATCGTGGGCAGTAAACTTGATCTTCTGGCTAAGGGCTTGATCGTTGAAGACCTAAATCTTTTCGTAAAAGAGTTGCCCGGGCAATTTTTATGCAAGATACGTTATAATTCAAAGCCGGTAGTCGCGGCGGCCAAGGCGGCTAATGGCGGTTTGGAAATCACATTTACTTCGCTGGTCGAAGCGGTTACGCCGGGGCAGGCGATAGTTTTTTATGACGGCGATATTGTTTTGGGCGGCGGCACGATCGCTAAAGCTGTGTAGTAAATTGCTTGAGACAATGTTCCTGCCGCAAACCGCTCCGGCTCAACCAGCGTTTCGCCTCGCTTTGTGTTTGCCCTCGCTCTCTCGCTTACGCTCGAACCATGCCCGCTTCGGGCATAACAAGTTTGCTTTAGGAACAATGTCTCCTGCAATTTACGCAAAAAAGTATATTTTGTTGTATAATGTGGGTTCATTATGGAAATCATTAAGCATTTAATTGATTTTATTATTCATATCGATGTTCACTTGGCAGGGATTATTCATGATTTTGGCCTTTGGTCGTACCTGCTTTTGTTTTTGATCATTTTCGGCGAGACCGGCTTGGTGGTGGTGCCGTTTTTGCCCGGCGATTCGTTACTCTTCGCCGCCGGAGCCTTTGCCGCGACGGGTTCGTTTAATGTAGTTTATTTATTTTTGCTCTTATTAGCGGCCGCGATCTTGGGTAATACGGTAAACTATGCGATTGGCCATACCTTTGGCGACAAGATGTTTACGGATCAGAGCCGTATCTTTAAAAAAGCGCATTTAGACCGGACCCATAAATTTTATGAAAAATACGGCGGCAGGACGATTATTTTGACGCGCTTTATGCCGATCTTGCGCACCTTTGCGCCATTTGTGGCCGGAGTAGGTAAGATGGGCTACGGCAAATTTTTTGTTTATAATCTAGTAGGCGGATTTTTATGGGTATTAAGTTTTATTTTTGCCGGTTATTTTTTTGGTAATATGCCGGCGGTAAAGCATAACTTTAGTTTAGTGATCGCGGCGATCATTGTGATCTCGATCTTGCCGGCGGTAATTGAATTATGGAAACATAGATATGCTGATAAAGTTTAATGGTACGTTAGAAGAGGTCGAAGCGAAGAGCTTGGCGGATCTGGTAAAAGAAAAAAATATCAATTGTGCCAGGGTGGTGATCGAGCACAACCTGAATATTATTGATAAAGATAAGTTGGCAGATGTTACTTTGCAGGATAACGATGTGATCGAGGTTTTATCGTTTATTGGTGGCGGTTAAGAAGTGGCGATTTGATATATCCCTAAAGCAGCACACTCGAGGAGCGAAGCGGGCATGGTTCGAGCGTAAGCGAGAGAGCGAGCGACGAATGTGAGTGAGTCCTGCGCGCAGGAGCAGGACGAAAGGTGATGCGACAGGGATGTATCAAAGCGCAAAAATAATTAATATGCAGGATATATTAAAAATCGGCGGGAAAGAGATAACTAACCGTTTATTTATTGGAACCGGTAAGTTTGGTTCATTTCAATTGATGAAGCAGGCTTTAGAGGCGGCGCGCGCTCAAGTGGTAACGGTTGCTTTGCGCCGGGTCAATGCGCAAGATAAACAAGATAATATTTTAGAGTATATTCCTAAAGATTGCACGATCATGGCTAATACCTCCGGCGCGCGTAATTGTGATGAGGCGTTGCGTTTGGCCCGCTTGACTAAAGCGATAGGCGGCAGCAATTGGGTGAAGATCGAGGTGATTCCCGATAATAAATATTTGATGCCGGATAATGAAGAGACCCTGAAGGCCGTAGAAATTTTGGCTAAAGAGGGTTTTCAAGTCTTCCCTTATATGAACCCTGACCTGGTTATGGCGCGTAAGATGCGTGACGCCGGGGCTGCGGCGATCATGCCGTTGGGCTCGCCCATCGGTACCAACCGAGGGTTTAAGACCCAGGAAATTGTGCGGTTAATGGTCAAGGAGATCGAATTGCCGGTTATCGTCGATGCCGGCCTGGCTTTGCCTTCGCACTTGGCCGAGTGCATGGAGATGGGGTGCGCTGCGGTTTTGGTCAATACGGCTGTGGCGATCGCTAAAGACCCGGTTGTTTTAGCCCGGGCTTTTTCTTATGCCGTAGAAGCCGGCCGCCTGGCTTATTTATCTTCATCGGGTAATGCCAGCGATATTGCCCGCGCCTCCTCACCCTTGACCGGTTTTCTGCACAATGAAAACGTTTGATGGCTCGCGCCTACCGGTTAAATCGTGGTGTAATGCTCCGGAAACAACTGCGCTCAAGCAAGCTTTAAATCTAGCTAACCTACCTTTTGTTTTTAAACATGTTTGCTTGATGCCGGATACTCACCAGGGTTATGGCATGCCGATCGGCGGCGTAGTCGCGGCGCAAGATATGGTTATCCCCAATGGCGTTGGTGTCGATATCGGCTGCGGCATGATCGCGGTCAAGAGTTCGCTTAACACACAGGCGGTAAATAAAGATACTTTAAAAAAGATCATGGGGCGGATTCGTGAGGAAGTGCCGATTGGTTTTAACCATCACAAGAGCAAACAGAGTTGGCCGGGGTTTAAAGCCGCGCCCCCGGTTGAGGTGATCGAGCGAGAATTAAACAGCGCCCATCATCAATTAGGCACATTGGGCGGAGGAAACCACTTTATTGAGCTGCAAAAAGATGGCGAAAATAATATCTGGTTTATGCTCCATTCCGGCAGCCGTAACTTCGGCTTAAAGATCGCTAAAGAATACAATGACCAGGCATTAAAGTTTTGTTCTAAAAAATATAAGGATGTTGAAGTCGGCCGCGGCGAAAACTCGATTGCTTTTTTACCGTTGGAGAGCCTGGAGGGAAGAGAATATTTAGAGGCGATGAATTTTGCTTTGAAGTTTGCCTTAGAGAGCCGTAAGCGCATGATGGATAAGGTGATCGCGTGCGTCGGCGAGGGGCTTAAATTTAATATCGAGCAAGAGGTGAATATTCATCATAACTATGCCGCGCTGGAAACGCACTTTGGCCGGCAAGTTATGGTTCATCGCAAGGGGGCGACTTCTGCTAAGGCCGGAGAGTGGGGTATTATTCCCGGTTCGCAGGGTACCCACTCTTATATTGTTAGGGGTAAAGGTAATCCGGAAAGCTTTATGAGTTGTTCGCATGGCGCGGGCAGAAGAATGTCGCGGCATGAAGCTGTGCGCAGCCTTGATCTAGCCCAGGAAATCAAAAAGATGGATGATTTAGGTATTGTCCACGGTATCCGCACACCCAAGGACTTAGATGAAGCCGCCGGCGCCTACAAGGATATTGATCTGGTAATGCAGGGGCAGGCTGATCTGGCCGAAATCATTGTTAAGCTTGAGCCTTTAGCAGTAATAAAGGCCTGATTTTTACCTTGACAATCGTTCGTTTTAGCGGTATAAACATTACACAATTAAATTGTTACGTGATGCGAGGGGAGGCGCTTAATGATAAGCGCCTTTTTTGTTTGTATAACCATTGGAGGGAAGATTTATGAGTTTGTTGAGAAAATCACCTAAAGTTGTATTGTGGTTCTTGCTATTGGTGTTTTCTGCTACTTCAACGCCGCATTTAATTTACGCGCAAAATATTTCTGCTTTGCCTGCGGCCGGCACATTGCTATCACCGAGTAGTCAATTTTCTCCGGTAATGCTTAAAGGCTTGCGCTTAGATCCTAACGACCCGTTAAAATTTAACTTTATTGTCGATACCGGCAACGACAAGGCCGACCCAGCTTTCTTAAAAGAAGAGTCGCAACGGTTGATCAATTACTTTTTAGCAGTATTAGCTACCCCTGAAGATAGCCTTTGGGTAAACTTATCACCCTATGAACATAATCGCATTATTCCTGATGGTTTAGAAACAACCCAGATCGGCCGTGGGATGTTGGCGCAAGATTATGTTTTAAAGCAATTAGCCGCGAGCTTAACTTATCCGGAAACACTGCAAGGTGAGAAATATTGGAAAGAGATGAGCGGTGTAGGGGCGAATGATCATTCGCCCGTGAATAATTTAAACAAAGTGTGGATCATGCCCAAAACCGCGGTCGTGGCCGAGACGCCCAAGGGGGCCTTGATCATTGATTCGAGCCTGCAGGTAAAAATGGAGCAAGATAACCCGGCATTCAGGAGGAATATTTTGCCGCTGATCGAGAAAGAGGTTAACCAGGGTAAAAACTTCAGCGAATTACGCCAGATCTATAGCGCCATGGTTTTGGCGACCTGGTATAAGGTGCGTTTAAAAGAAGCGATCTTAAATAAAGCTTATGCAAATCGAGAAAAATTCAGCGGCATCGATGTGGCGAATAAAGCCGATAAGGAAAAAATTTATCAACAATATCTCAAAGCCTTCGAAGTCGGCGCTTACAATTACATCAAACGCGATCGTGTAGGGTCGAATGGCTATTCGCCCGTATCTAGGATTTCTAAGCGCCAATACTTCAGCGGCGGCGTTACAGGTGAAGGCCTTGAAAAAGGTGACGGTACGGCTGTCAAGATCGGCGCAACAATCGCGCTGGTGGGTTTGGGCGCGGCAGGGATAGCGGCAGCGATGCATAGCAGTCCAGCTGAAGCAGCGGTATTGGCATCGGTTGGTGCCAATTTTGAAGTAGCAGTGCAGGTGCAGCCGGTTCAACGCCAAGTTTTGGATCAATGGGCAAAGGCGCAGATTGAAAGCGATATAGAGATCGTGGCGAAGGATTTGAGCCAATATGATGCTTATCGAGCAGCAGTTGAGCGTTTATTGGGCTATGTCGGCCCGGAGAGTAAGCCTGTAGTTTTGGATGCGATTGAGACAGCTATACTTGATTCCCGGTTTACACAAATGCAGGTTCTTCATATGCTTAATTTTTATGTTTATGATCTCCGCGTATTGAGACTATCTAAGTATAGGCAAAGGGCTTTGGCTTTTTATCGAGCGCATGGGGATGGTTTTCCAGATGTGATGAAAGTGGTTTTCGGCGCTGCGTTACAATCAGACGTAACCGGAAAACCTGTTAGCCCGGCAGATGCTATCGTCTATCAGGATGATTCCGAAGGCGTGGAGCCAGCCACGGATGACGGTTCGGGCGAAAAGGAAACTTTGGATCTTAAGGCTAGAAAACAGATTGAAAATGATATAGAGACTATAGCAAAAAATGCGAAGCTTGATGGCGCTTCCCAGGAGGCGGTTTTACGTTTATTGGGTTATGTTGGTCCCGCCAGTAAACCTGTAGTCCTGGATGCCTTGGAGGCGGCTTTTCTTAATGGTAAATTTACAGAATATCAGAGGGTCAATTTACTTTTGTTTTATGTCGATCGTTTAAATGTGCTTAAGCGAGCGGCATATCGACAAAGAGCTTTAGCGTTTTATCAAAGACACCAGGCTTTTTTTCCGTATGGATGGCAGATGGCCTTTGAGGGGGCGATGGCTGATGACCGGACCAATCCCGTCGGAGATGATGATTCAACTTCTGTTAAAACTCCGGCGCCCAAGGAAGCAAAACGATTGCTTAATTCTCTCGCGGGGATGACAGATCCCGGCAGCACTATAAACAGTTCGTCTTATCAGCGCTTAGCGGCGATGGGTGATTCGATTATCGATTTGCTGGAGCAGACTTTACGTAATCCTAGCGCTGATACTAATGTGCGTAAATGGGCGGCTAGGCTTTTGGGTGATGTGGCTACAGAAAAAAGTTATCCGCGCATCAAAAAGATCCTTGAAGACGTGATTAATGATGGATCCGTAAAATATCAATGGTGGCACAAGGCCGAAGCGCGTAACGGGCTTGCCGGTGCCGAGGAAAGAAGGAAGAGCCGCTCCGGAGAAAAGAAGCCATCTGCTGGCGGCGGTGCCGGTTTTGACGATAAGCCGGTCATTGCGTTGCTTAAACAGCTGAATATACAAGGTCCGGCTGAAGCCGAGAGCAGCCCGGCTTATCGAAAAATTGCAAGAATGGGTGATGCCGTAGTGCCGTTATTAAAAAAAGTGGCGGGAGATTTAAGTTACAACACGGATGTACGTAAGTGGGCGATCCGTCTTTTAGGTGAAACCACGAGTAAGGATAATGCCAGCAGGGCGGTAAGTTTTTTACGTAATATCATCAACAGTAGTTCTGATACGTACCAATGGTGGCATAAAACTGAGGCAAAAAATGCTTGGGATGCATTGTATAGTAAATTTCCCGGCAATGCGCCTAAACCGCCTACCGATCATGATTTTAATCAGTCGATTATACCTAGCCTGGTAGTAGCGTTTTATCAGGATAAGGAAAGCCGCGCTCGGGCTATTCAATATATCAAGGGTTTGATTGCTCAAGGTCGCGCCCAGGATGCTCTGGATACGATAAATTCGATAGCGAGACACGGGATGTTTTACATGCAACTTTCCGATGCGGAGCGCATGGAGCTGGAAGAGTTAAGATCTCAGGCAGAAAGCGTTGTCGGCGGTGTTAAGCTTTCCGGCAAAGATCTGAATTTACAGCGCGTAGGCAATGGCGGAGAGTTTAAATTTAATAATTCAGTAAATATTGATTTTAAAGACGGCGCGCGTGCTTTGGTTTTAGAAGTAAAGCCGGTAAGTAATGTAGCGCAAAGTTTAGGTTTGGGAAATTAATTAATAATTTGATTTTTGCTAAAGCCCGCTTATCTTAAAGGTAAGCGGGTTTACTTTTTCTTGACCAGCAGGCCTTTATTGGGTTAAATAGATAGCTTATGCAAGCCATAATCGACAAAGACACTTTAGCGCCGCAAGATTTTGCCGCTTTGCTTTCCGAGGAAGCATCTCAATATATTGAAGCCATGGCGCAAAAAGCCCATGCTTTGACCCAACAACATTTCGGCAACACGATCCAACTTTATACGCCGCTTTACCTATCCGATTATTGCGAAAATGAGTGTGTTTATTGTGGTTTTAATACGACGAATGCCTTCCATCGGCGCAAGCTTTCCTTGGAAGAGGTGGAGAACGAGGCTAAAGCCATTGCTGGTTTAGGTTTTAAGCATATCTTGATCCTTACCGGCGAGTCACGCCGGATGAGCCCGGTAGAATATATTAAGGATTGTGTTTTAGTTTTAAAGAAATATTTTAGTTCGATATCGATCGAGGTTTACGCATTGGAAGAAAAGGATTACCGGGATTTAGTTTTGGTCGGGGTTGATGGGATGACGATATACCAGGAAACGTACAACCGTAAGCTTTACGATCAATTGCATAAAAAAGGCCCGAAAAAAGATTACGATTTTCGTCTGGGCGCCCCTGAACGTGCGGCCCGGGCAGGAATGAATTTTATTAATATTGGAGCACTTCTAGGGTTGGATGATTGGCGCAAAGAGGTTCACGCGGCAGGTATCCATGCCTACGAGTTACAAGATAAATATCCGGATGTAGAGGTAAGTATCTCTTTCCCGCGCATACGGCCAAATTTAAGTGCTTTCAAGCCTGCCTGTGATGTCAGCGACCGCGACCTGGTCCATGCCATCACTGCCGTGCGGATTTTTATGCCGCGCTGCGGGATAACTATTTCTACACGTGAAAATTCCCAATTTCGTGATAATATTATACCTTTAGGCGTGACGCGCATGTCGGCGCAATCGTCGACTTGCGTTGGCGGTCATGCCGAAAATTTACAGGGATCAGGGCAGTTTAATATCTGCGATGGCCGTTCTCTCGACGAGGTCAAGGTAGCAATCGCCGCCCGCGGTTATCAGCCGGTAATGAAGAATTGGGGTTAAATCATGGATATAGTCAAAGAGATACAAAAATTAAAAAAAGAGCGTAACGCGGTGATTTTGGTGCATAATTACCAACGCCCGGAGGTGCAGGATATCGCGGATTTTCTGGGTGATTCATTGGGTTTAAGCATCGAAGCTTCAAAGACTAAAGCCGATGTCATTGTTTTTTGCGGTGTTTACTTTATGGCCGAGACCGCCAAGATCATTTCACCGAACAAGACCGTACTTATTCCTGATAAAGATGCCGGCTGCCCTATGGCGGATATGGTCACGGCCAAAGATCTGCGCGAACTAAAAGCCAAACATCCTAAAGCTAAAGTGATGTGTTATGTTAATACTTCTGCCGAGGTAAAAGCTGAGTGCGATATTTGCTGCACTTCGGCCAATTCGGTGAAGGTTACACAGGCGGCGTTTAAAAAAGATGAAGAGGTCATTTTTGTCCCGGATAAATATTTAGCCGATTATACCGCGCGTCAAACAGGAAGAGAGTTTATTGTTTGGCCGGGCTATTGTCCGACCCATGCAAAAATTTTGCCGGAAGATATCGACCGCGCCAAAAAAGAACACCCGCAAGCTTTGGTTTTGGCCCACCCGGAGTGTTCACGCCCGGTATTAGAAAAGTCTGATGCGGTCTTATCTACCGAAGGGCTTTGCCGTTTTGTAAAGACGAATAAAGCCAAAGAGTTTATTGTCTGTACCGAGCACGACATTATGCACCGGCTAAAAAAAGAAAATCCCGATAAGCAATTTTATCCTGTTTCCGACCTTACTGTCTGCCCTAACATGAAAAAAATTACCCTTGAGAAGGTGTTTGCCAGCTTGAAAGAAAATAAATTCGAAGTTACCCTGCCCGCAGAGATTATCGAGCGGGCATCACGTAGTATTAAAGCTATGTTGGCTATTAAATGATAGTGCCCGCCTGCCTGCCGGCAGGCAGGCTCAAAACGTCTAAGCGATTTGCTCCGGGGTATTGCCTCCTGCAATTTACAGATAAACGATGAGGGTTTTTCTCTGTATCCCGCCTGATTACGATCATAACTTTCCACCCCTGGGCACGCCTGCTTTATTAGGCTATTTAAAATCAAAAAAGATCGATGCCGCACAGGTTGACTTTAATATTGAGTACCGCGATTTTCTTGCCGCCAAAATAAAGGGTAAAGATTTAACTGAAGATGATAAGCTATCGCTTTTGCCTCGCATGATGCGGGTTTTTTTTACGCGTAAGCTCAAGGGCCGTTACTACTCGAAATTTTTTCCACGCCGTAACGGAAAAGTTTTTTCCGATTTGCCTTACGGCAACAATTCCAATAGTTCGTTTTACTTTACTGAACAGCTTTTGTCTTCAAAATATCTTTTTCGCTATTTGGCGGACGAGGAAAATAACACTTTTTATCAATTTTATTCTGCTCGGGGGATTATTGAACGATTAGAGCGAGGGGCCGTGGGCCTGGTGGGTATTTCGGTGACCTCGCCGTCGCAGGCGATTGCGGCATTGACTTTAGGGCTGATGATCAAAAAGGCTTTGCCGGGGGTGCATGTGAATTTAGGCGGGCAATGGGTAACTTTGTTTCGTGATGAATTAAAAAAACGTAATGATCTCTTTGCTTGTTTTGATAGTTTGACCGCCTTTGAAGGCGAAACGCCGCTTTATGGATTGTGCTGTGCTATCGCTGCCGGTAAAGAGCCGGTTTTGACTAATGTGATTACCCTAAAAAATAAAAAACCTAAGCTTAACTTATCGGGTGAAGATTTGAATACTTTGGCTTGTCCGGATTTTTCCGGTTTATTGTTGGGCCGTTACAACAGTAGCAACATTGCGCCCAAGCTTACTTATGAGACTTCGCGGGGTTGTTATTGGGGCAAGTGTGCTTATTGTGTAGATTTGCCCTTGCCTAAGCCGACTTACCGCGCCAAGCGTGCAGATATTGTCGTGCAAGGGATAAAAGAGCTGATCCGCCTCTGTGGTGTGACTGATCTGATGATGGGTGACCCCGGCATGTCGCCGCGCCAAATGTTGGAGGTTTCTAAGGAGTTGATCCGGCAAAAGGTAAGGATAAGCTGGTGGACTATGGCACGTCTTGATCCTGGCTTTGATCAAAAAATATTTAAAATTGCTTATAAGGCCGGGTTGGCCAAGATTAATTTTGGTTTTGAGTCTGCGAACGATCGTGTTTGTAAATTTTTAGATAAAGGTAACTGCCGTGAAGTTTCAGCACGTGTAATTAAAGATTGTGCTGCTGCCGGTATCAAGGTCGATTTGCAAACGATTTTCGGCTTGCCCGGAGAAACGCACAAAGATGCCATGGATACCGTAGCGTTTTTAATCGAGAATAAAAAAAATATTGCTGCGGCTACTTTTAATATTTTTTACCTGCCGCCGCATAACCATGTTTACAATAATCCTAAGCGTTATGGGATAAGATTTAATAAAAATAAAGTTTTACCGTTTCAGTTTTTTATTCCTTTCAAGAATAAGTTGGGCATGGCCAAAGAGCAGGCAAGCTATATCATGAAGGCTTATTATCAGCTGTTAAATCCGTCGATAAGTAAAAGAAGCGTAGGCCTTAAGAGAAGACCGAAACATACACTGCGGGTGGCCTTTTCTTTGTGTGGTGAAAAGGTTATTGTGAAGGTGACATGAGTTTGGATTTTGGTATTTATGAGGTATAGCACTATTTCTAGTTTGGTTGAGCGAATCGATACGGATAGCAGCATTCCGAACGTTTATCCACTTAAAAAGATCAAACCTAAAAGGATTTTGGTTATTTTTTGGGGGCGCATGGGAGAGGCAATACTCTCGACGATGCTTTTGCAGGTTTTGAGAAAAAAATTTCAAAAAGCGCATATATCGTATGTGATAGGCAAAGGCGGGGATGAAATTCTAAAAAATGATCCAAATATTGACGAATTGATAGCAGCCGATGCGCAAACGCATAGGAAGTTAGCTGCCGGTCGTCCATATGATTTAGCTATAGATCTGTACGGCGGGAGTGTTTCTAGATTGATGGTTTATTTATCCGGTGCCAGGCATTGTGTATTTTTACCAAAACCGCACATGGGCGCTGCGCCATTATCCACTATGGGCTTAAAGTCGAAACGATATCCAAATAATAACGTAAAAGACCATTTTATCAATATTCTTAACTTGCTTGGTGTAAGCATAAGTAAGAAAGATAGAATTCGAGTGATGCCGAGCGTTTCGATCTCAAAAAGAGAGAATCTATGTGCTAAGCAATTTTTAAAGCGATTAAATATCGGCAACAGAGATTTTATTGTGGGCATTCAGCCGGGGAGGCATTACGAGTTATGGCCGGAGTCGAAGTATGCCGAACTGGCAACGAAATTGCGTGAAAGGTATAAGGCAAAAATAATAATATTCAATGCCCAGGGAGAAAAAACCGCCGCCGCCAGGATAAATTCCTTTATTCCCGGCCAGGCAGTTGTTTTGTCTAGGCTCAGCATTAGGGATTATCTTGCAGTTCTTTCAAAATGCGATATTTTTATCACTACGATATGCGGGGCAGCGCATGCCGGCCCTGCGTTGGGTGTTCCAACCGCCGTTATACTTTCGCGACCGCAGGCGGATTATTGGATTCCCGACCGCTGCGATAAAAGTTTTTATTTGCCTATAATCTCCAAAGAGGGCAAGCGGTATGAAGCGCACACGCCTAAAGGGGTGACGGTTTTGACGGTTTCGGTCGATCATATATTACATGCATTGGATGTTGTTATTAAATAAACAGTAAGATTCACTCTCTCCAAATGATTCAATGAATGCGCTTTTGTTTGATATAATACCGCATGCCGAAAATATTCATTCCTTTTATCGACGGATTGATCAATTACGATTGCAAAGCCTGCGGTTACCACTGTTGTAAACACGGGTGTGTAGGCGTAAATGCTCGGGAGAAGAGGATAGTTCTAAACAAGTTTCCATTTTTGAAGTATTCCCTTGTTGAAAAAGAAAACAAATTATACTTCATGCGTAAATTCCAGGGGTGTTTATTTTTAGAAAAAGATGGTTATTGTTCTATTCAAAAAGATCATAGTTATGCCGTTAAACCTTTTGTTTGCCGAATACACCCATTTTATCTTGCCCCCTGTCGCGGCGAATACATGGTGATGCCTTCGTTTTGTGATACGTTTTTTGTGAATGATAAGGTTGATACGCAGGTTAATGTGAACACCACGCATGCGCGGATCATTAAGAATGCCGTTGAAGCGATTGGTTACAATTACTTTCCCGAAGAAACGTCTTTTACCGGTAAAAGACTAAGTTTAGAAAAAAAGATATTAAGCGATTCAAAACAGTTTTTGAATAATCGAGACTATTTAGATTTTGCCGCGCACCAATTATCGTTGTCGGCGGGAAACGAATCTCTGGTTAAGGCCAGGTCTGTATTGATGGATTCAGTTGTACTATGGAAAACATTTTTAGGGATCGAAATAAGTACTGATAATCCGGTGCGTACCCGCGAGCTGACGGCTTTCACTTCACTGCTGCGAGTAGGCAGCCCGCTATTGAGCAAAATGGCGGAAAAAGAAGTACCGTTGCTGCTTTTGGCGGTATATGTTTATACGGCATTGCTTTTGAAGGATAGAAAAATTAAGGCGTATTTGACAACGTATCGAGATGTTTTGAATGATTTCGCCTTGGGGTTGGCGCTTTTAAAAAAAGAGGATTTAAACATTGGAGGAAGGAGCGTCGAGGAGAGGATGAATTATTTACGCCAGTTGCAACGGTTATATCTGCAAATATTAGTAAAGCCTTGCTAGAAGATGTTTTGCATAAATATGGTAATTAGATGAGCGGGGACAATCTCACTTTTTTTGAAGTTAAAGGTTTTTGTATGTGGCCGTTTTTGCGCCCAGGGCAGAAAATCTTAGTTAAAAAAAGTATTGGGCCGGATTTTAAACCGGGGGATTTAGCACTTTACCGGGCTAGTGGGCAGCTCCTTTGCCACCGTTTATTACGCAAAGAAAAACAAGCAAACAATTGGATATTTTATTGCCGCCCCGATACCTCAGGCGGCAGCGATCCGGTGAGTGAAAATATGGTAGAAGGTAAAGTCGTGGCGGTACTTTCGGGCAATAAAATGGTTAATCTGGAAACGCCTTTTGCGCGGTTGCGGGCGATCACGGTTTTACTGTTATTGGCGCCGATAACGGCAGCCCTGGAACGAATATATAAAAAAATTAAAGGTATATGAAAGTTTTCTTGAGTGAAGATCACGACGAAGTCCTGAAAATTTGGCGAAGCTTAAGTGTAAAAAATTTCGACTTGATTCACGTTGACGCCCATATCGATTTTGTTATGCATCGTGCGCGCGACCCGCAGGAGATATTGTCCCAGGCTACCGGCTTAAAACAACTTAAGCAAAATTTGGAATATACATTATCTTTTTGGGAGTATGAAAAAGATTTGGATAAACAGACGAACATCGGAAATTATATTTATCCGGCGATGCGCGATGGTTTGGTAAAAAATTTTTGGTGGGTTGTTCCCGGGGATATTTATTTGTTCGAGAAGAATTTTAAATTAATAAAGGATATCTTTGCCCGCTCTTTTATCGGGCAAAAGATAAAATTGATCAAAAAGGGGAAAGGCTTGGCTTTTGTTAAAGCGTGGGGCAGGGAGTTCTGGGCCTGCACTTTGGAGACTTTACCGGTTTTTGCTCAGCCAATACTTTTGGATATTGATACAGATTTTTTAGTGGTCGATGATCTATCGCGCGCCGATAATACCTGCGATATTGGTAAGCGCAAGCCATGGATAACCCCAAAAGCGTTGAAAGAAAAGTTAGGTTTAAAGGCAAAAAACCCAGTAGCGATAACTATTGTTTATTCGACTAACGGCGGGTTTACGCCGATGGTTTACCGTAGCTTAGGCGATGAGTTGGCTTTTTGTTTTGATCCGCAAGGATTTGCTTTTAACTTTAATCGTAAAGCTAAGGCCGCAAAAAGTTTTAGGCGGTTTTTGATTTCAGGGAAAAAGAGCAACTATTGGGACGCTGTCTGGTTGGAGCCGGCTTATCGCGGTGGTGACAATAATCATGCACCGCTTTTTTTGGCAAAGAACCGGCTAAAGCCGGCGCAAGAAGCACTAACAAAGATATTAAGAGCTGATAGTAAAAATCCCGATGCCTTGCAGAACATGGGGGTGGTATTCTTGCGGAGGAAAAGATACTTGGAGGCGTTAAGGTGTTTTCAAACCGCCATTAAACAAAGATCGTTAAAAAAAGAGTTACGTTCCCAGATCATCTTCGGTTTAGCTCAAACAAATTTTGGGCTAAAGCGTTTTAGCAAAGCGCAGGAGTTGTTTGCTTTGCATCAGCGCCTTATGCCGTTAGTCGCGCAAAGTTATCATGGGTTGGCAGAAATATACCGGATAAAAAAAGAATATTCTTCTGCCGCGAAAAATTACCGTCATGCTTTGCGTTTAGGTTTTGGCGGATTGGATGGGTTAGGGAAGCTTTTAAAGCTTTCTTTTAAGCTTGGCATAAAGGAAAAAGCGGATATAATTGATTATGTGTGCGGGCGGTTAGATCAATGGCCACGAAATAAAAAAAACGCGAGGCAAATATGGCAGATAAAACAATCCTTAAAAAAAGCAAAAATATTGTAAGTCGGCAAATTGGGGCTGAGACTGTACTCTTGCCGATTTACAAAAGCACTAAAGAGATGAATTGCATTTATACTTTAAATAAACCCGCGGCGCGGGTTTGGGAGCTGATCGACGGTAAGCGCGATCTAAGCCGCATAAAAAAAGATATTCTTAGCGAATTCGATGTCAGCGTCGTTCAACTGGACAAGTTGATGGCGGGGTTATTGAGTGATTTGAAAGAAATAAAGGCGGTGTGCTAATATGAATAAACCAAAATTCAATCCCATCGTTACCCGCGTTAAGCTTAATCCTGAGCAGGCGGTTTTAGCTTGCAGCTGTTACAATAACGCCGTTTCCAGCCGTAATGCTACCCGGAACAATCAGTCGAACATCTGTAACGTTAATGTGTGCCGGAATAATTTTTGTTCGGCCAACAATACTGGGCGCACCTCTTCTACTTGATGCCGGATGCATTCAAGCGGCTTATCCCACTTAGCGAGATTTTCTCGCGGTCGACATCGTACGCTTAATTGCCAATTCGAGCTGACTTATCGCTGCGATTATAATTGTGCCCATTGCTATTGTAAGGGGAGTGAAAACGCCGGTAAGGAGTTGACTACTGCCGAAGTAAAACGCCTGCTTGATGAGATCCATGCGGCGGGTTGTTTATTTGTTACTTTTACCGGTGGTGATCCTTTGGTTAGGCGTGATTTTAAAGATATCTACGCTTACGCCAAAAGAAAAGGGTTTATTGTAACCGTGCTTACTAACGGTTTGCGTTTATCTTCCGGCTTAATCGACTATTTCACTAAATATCCGCCTTTATCTGTAGATATTACGGTTAATAGTTTGGACCCGTGTGGTTATGCTAAGATCACCGGCTTTCCTGGTAGTTTGGCCCGCGTTTTAAGGAATATTGAGCTGGCTTCCCGAAAAGGTATCGCTATGATCATTAAAGCCAACGCGATGAAGACGAATAAAGATCAAATCGGTAAGATCAAGCGCTGGGCACATGAGTTGCCCGGTAAATCTAAAGAGAATCTTTTTAATTTTCGTTATGATACGGTGATCTATCCACGCCTGGACGGCTCGCTTGAGCCTTGTAGTTTACGCCTGAACATGCGTGAATTAGCGCAGGTCAACCGGCTGGATGGTGATTTCGTTAAAGATCATAAGGTTTATTTAAAAGGAATTACCACTTCTCATAAGGCTAGCCGCGATGCGCTCTATTTTTGTAGCAGCTTTAAAGACCAATTTACGATTAACCCTTTCGGGCAATTAAAGTTTTGCCCGCATGATACCAAGTTTGTGGTTGATTTACGTAAGGATTCGTTTGCGCACGGGTTTTATAAGGTTATTCCGCGTTTGACTCAAGAGCGTTTTAAAACCGCAACGCCTTGCCGCAATTGTCACTTGCGTACGATGTGTTACTCTTGTCCGGCCGCGGCTTTTTTGGAAAACGGTAATGACGAGAAGCCGGTTAAATATTTTTGCCGTTTAGCACATAGCGCGGTTCGCGAGGCGCGGCGGGAGTGCCACAAAGGAGCTTTACGCCGATGAAGCAATCGGATTATGCGCTATTTTGGCAAAAAGTACATGATGAGGCTCGCGCCAAGCATTTGCCGTTGCGGGTAATGTTCGAGCTTACCTATAAATGCAATTTTTTTTGCCGTCATTGTTATGTGCCAAAGGCCTGGCGGCGCAAAAAAGATCTTTCGACAGATCAGGTATTGGAGGTTATTCGTCAGCTTAAAGCCGCGGGTTGTTTTTATCTGGGTTTCACCGGCGGTGAGATCTTTATGCGCCGGGATATTTGGAAGATCACGGAATTTTCCCGTAAAGCCGGGATGCAGATAATTCTCTATACTAACGGCTCTTTGATCGATGAAGAGGCGGCTAAGCGCATTGCGGCAATCGGTGTCAACAAGGTCGATATTACCTTACCGGGAATAAGCCAAAAGGTTTTCGAGACAGTTACCGGAGTTAAAGAGTCACATCATAAAACCTTTGCCGCAATCGGATTTTTACGCAAATATAAAGTTGAGCTTGGGTTTAAGAGTTGTATGGTCAAGGCCAATCAGAAAGAGATACCGGCAATTAAGACATTTTGTGTTGGATTAGGTTGTGACCACCGCTTGGATGATTGCCCTTCACCACGTATTGATGGTTCGCGGGAACCGCTGCGTTACGGCGTTGCGGTTAAGGGCGCAATTTCTGCCGGGGCAGGTTTTGTCTGTGCCAGTGGTATTTCTCAATGTGCGATCACGCCTTGGGGGAAGTTGAAATTATGCCCTTTGGTCCCTTGGCCGGATGTGGATATTACAGTTGACAAATTTGCCGGGGCTTGGGAAAGCCTGCCTCAGTTGATCGTGGCAGAACGTACCAAATGCCTTTCCACAGAGCCAAGATTAATTTATAATTGTCAAAGGTGCGCGATACGCGCAAGTTAAAGCCATATGCATTATTCGACAAAAGTCAAAGTCGCGGACATTATTTTTTCTATAACCAGCCGGTTTCCCCGGGTCTTTAAGTCCGATAAGGATTTTTATTTGCGTAAATATGGTAATTTTTTCGGCAACCACCAGGGCCGTGCGGATATCAAGCTTGAGGTGCATGTAGTAGAAAAATTTCCGGTGTTAAAAGGTAGGGAGATCTTTGCGGTTTACGAGGGCCAGGAGACCGAAGAGCGTTGGCGTCTTTTTGATTACGGCAATCGCTATATTTATTATACGCCGATGGCGGACCGCGAAGCCTTGGCATATATAAGCCGCGATTTTACTCATGCCGATGTTTATGTTTTACCCCATCAAGAGCAAATGGTCTGGGATATGCGGGATGTGATCTATGATTGCATGCAGGTGATTTTGATCAACTACTTTGCCTTAAATAAAAACGGGCTTATCCTGCATGCAGCCGCGATTAAAGACGGAAACAAGGGCTTGGTTTTTGCCGGCAGATCCGGCAGCGGTAAGAGCACCAGTGCCAGGCTTTGGCATAAGTATACTAAGGCGGCGGTTTTAAACGATGACCGTGTGATTGTGCGCCGTATTGGCCGGCAGTTCTATGTTTACAGCGGTCCCTGGCATGGTGAGTTTGGCAATGGCGTAGTAGCCTATCCCCGCAAGGCGCCGCTTAAGGGTTTATTTTTTATTGAGCATGCCGAGAAAAATTTTGTTTGTAAATTAGATCATGCCCAGGCTTTTCGTGAGCTTTACCCTTCGGTGTTTTCGGTTTTTTGGAATCGCCGGTTGATGCTTAATGTGGTGGTGGTATGTGAAACATTGTTAAGCGCTATTGCCGCCCGGCGTTTGGGATTTGTTAAAAACAAAAGCGTAATCGCATTCGTGCGAACGTTATCTGATGAAACAAATCAATTATAAAACATTCAGTTTTAAGGCGCATCTTGACAATATGGCATTGGGCCGGCCCAATACCTGTCAGCTGGATATTACCTATGGCTGTGGTTTGCGTTGTGTCCATTGCTATGTTGCCGGTTATAATCGCAAAGAAGCTTTAGCTCGCGAATTGAGCGTCGGTGATTTTAAAAAGATTGTTGATAAGCTAAAGGCATTGGGGGTGTTGTGGATCTGCTTCTCCGGGGGTGACCCTTTGGCGCGTAAAGATTTTATCGAACTTTACCGCTATGCTTATCAGCGGGGTTTTTTAGTGACGGTTTTTACCGGCGGGTATTTTTTGAGTGATGAGCATATCGCGCTTTTCAAAGAACAGCCGCCGTTTTGTGTTGAGATCACACTTAATGCCGTAGAAGAGGGGCTTTACGAAAACATATCTGGGGTTAAGGGTTCTTTTGCTAAAGCGATCGCCGCGATTGAAAAATTAAAACAGGCCAGAATACCCTTAAAGCTTAAAGCTGTGGTCATGACACTCAACTTTTCTCACCTTAAAGCGCTTGGCGATTATGCGCGGCGCATGCGTTTAAGCCTCACGCTTGATTATTCGTTGCATGCCGGGTTAAACCAAGATCTGCGCCCTTTGGCGTTTCGTATACCGCCGGAAGATGTTGCCCGGACTTTCGGCTGTCCGGGCTTGACGCTTAAAGGGCCGGCGCCGTTCGTCGATGGCCCTCTCTTTACCTGCAATATGGCCGGTGGTGATGCATTATATATTGATCCTTACGGTGATATTGCTTTGTGCCCTTTGATCCGCAAGCCCAAGATAAATGCTTTACGCGGTGATTTAAAACGTGTTTTTACCGGGGTGGTAGAGCACTATAAAAGTTTGGATTTCAAAACCGATTCGCTTTGTAAGCGCTGTGTAAGCCGTGATCACTGCGGTTGGTGCCCGGGAGCAGCTTATGCCGAGACCGCCAGCCTGGAAGAGCCGCTTGAATATTGCTGCTCTCGCAGCGGGAAGAGAAAGCATGCATAAAAAAAATATTTTAATTACGCTTTGCGGGATATACCGTAGTTATTGGCGGCGTTGGGCTACGGTCGAAGCGCTCTCCTGGGTGGTATTGGCGTGCGGTTTGAGTGTGCCTTACTTGATAAAATGTACGGTTGATGATGGTTTAGTCAAGAAAGACCTTCATGCCTTTTTGTTTTGGTGCGCGGTGGTTGCCGGTGCGGTAGTCACCAAGGTTATTTTTGAGACTTTGGCCTCTATCGGCCGTCAGGCTTTGACTGCCAAGGTAAGATTTGACTTAAACCGCCGGATCTTTAAAAATATGTACCATCTGCCTTGGGGCTGGTTTCAGGCGCATAGCGCGGGCCAGGTTGTTTACAACTTACAGGCGGATAGTGCCGCAGTGATCGAGATGCCATCGGTTGCCAGTGGGTTTGTGCATGAGGCTTTACAATCTGCGGCGGCTTTAAGTTTTTTGTTGATCTTTGATGTCAAGATCGGTTTGGCGGCGATATTATTCATCCCTTTACTCTACGTTGGTTCAGCCTGGGGGGTAAAAAAAACCCAAGAGCTTTGCCGGGAAGCTTCCGGTAATAACGAGGCGGTATTTAATTTTTTGGAGGAGAGTTTTTGGCGGGCTTATTTGATCAAGATCTTTGGCGCGGCCACCGCCGCGGTACGGCGTTATTCCCGGCTTTTGCTTAGCGAGGTGCGTTTGACTTTAAAGCGCGAGCGCCAGGAGGTTATTTTTGCTACGGTACCATCGTTTTTACCGCTTTTGCTGGCCGGGGTGATCTATCTATTTTCCGGTTTTCAGGCGATCCAGGGCAAGATAAGTTTAGGGCTATTGGCGGCGGTCGGCGGCTATATTTATCAATTCATGGCCTCGGCCGGGCAATTATCCGGCCAATGGCGTAACTTACAGCCAAGCCTGGTGGCGATCGAACGGTTGGGGCCGTTTTTGACTTTTTTCCCAGAGTTAAGCGCCGGCATCGGAGAAAGGCTCAACGGTTGTGCGGTTTCGCTGGAGAGGATAACCTTTGCTTATCCCGGCGGAGCAAATGTTTTAACGGACCTTTCTTTGAATATCGCCGCCGGTGAGTATGCTGTGGTCAACGCACCTTCGGGGTATGGCAAGAGCACTTTATTAAATTTATTGATGGGCCTTTATGTACCGCAACAAGGGGCGATTTGTTTTGATGATAAAAATATAAATATTTTGGCGGTGTCGGTGTGGGGGCGCGAGATCGTACTTTGCCCGCAGGAACCGATGCTTTGGAACGCGACAATCGCTGAAAATATCACTTATCCGGGTTTTGGTTATAGTAAAGACGAGATAAAAAAAGCTGCCGTTCTAAGCGGTGCGGATAAGTTTATTGACGGTTTAGAAAAGGGTTACGAGACGGTAATCGGCGAAAACGCCACGCGCCTCTCACAGGGGCAGAAGCAGCGCCTTGCGCTTTCACGCGCAATGATCAAGTGCCCAAAAATATTATTACTCGATGAAGCCTTTAGCGGTTTACCGGAAGACGAAGAGGCGCTGATCATTGCTTCACTGCGTAACCAATTTCCCGGGATGACGATCATCTCGGCTACACACCGGTTGGCGGCACTAGCTGGCGGGATACGGATAATAAAGCTTAGGGGGTAAAGATGCAATTTGCGATTTTTAAAGCCGATCTTAAGATGGGGCATTATGCGCATGCGCGGGGTAAACGTTTTGAATTAAACTCTTCGACTTCGGTGGCCCAGCATAAGGCCCATTTATTCGATACGCTTAAAGAGCTGGGGGCGATCGTGCCGGTTGACGGTATGATCTCTTTAAAGGATTATAAGGCCCTTTGTGCCCGGCCGGATACGGTTTTGGCTACGATGCATGGGTGTCCGCCCTGGGATGTGCCCCGGCGGCTTTTATCTCATTCTCTGGGTGATTTTATGCTAGTCGGAGGATTTTTCGATCCTGATGTTTTTTCGCCCAATGCCGTTAATATCGTGACCAGTGCCTGGCAAGCTAAACGCTTAAGAGAACATCTAGGCCAAGCCGCGCCGCAACTCGTGGCCTTTACACCGCGCTTAAAAGAGGATAATTTTTATCCTCCCAGCCTTAAAGAAAAGGCAGCGGCCCGTAAAAAAATGAAGGTAAATGGTGATGTTAAACATATTGTCTATGCCGGACGTTGGTTGGCAAATAAGGGGATATCCCAGTTGATCAGAGCGCTGAATCTTTGGCCGATGAAGAATGTGAAAGTAACCTTGGTGGGTAATTTCGAGCCGGCGTTTGTGATCAACCAGTCGGGGTCGACGCATCTTACCTTTGGTGATCATTTTCTGCGCGAAACTGTGCAGCGCAATCAGGCGGTGGCGCTTAGCATGCTTAAGACCCATGGCCCTGATGAGTTACGTGAGCTTTTATGGTCGGCAGATGTTTTTGTTTATCCTTCGGTGCATGAAGATGAAAATTTCGGTATGGCGCCGCGCGAGGCGGTTTTATGTGGTGTACCGGTAGTAGTCACGGATTTTTGCGGTTTAGGGCAATTGGGTCGCGGGGTCGGTGGCTTATTGCCGACTTATCAGACTTTGGCCGGGCCGCGTTACAGTTTACGTCAATTGCGTGATTTGATCGGCGCAAGCTTTGCGGTAAAACAACCGCGATTAGAGAAGAATATCCGTTTTGTGAAAGACGAGTGCGATCCGGCTCAAGCTAAGGCCGATTTAAAAACCGCTCTGGAACGGTTGATAAAAATTCCTTTGGCGCCGGCGGTTTCCCGGGTGCGTGACCGTGTGAAGATCTTTAATGAGCTGCTTTGTTATGCCGATAGCGGGATCTTGCAGGCGATCGTCGGTAAAAAACAGAGTATCCCTCAAGGCCTCTTGGTGGATGGTACGGGCCGCTACAGCAAAGAGTTTCTTTACCATAAATTATTGAGTACGACGCAGGGGTTTTATACGACATATGATCACCCTCCCCAAATAAAGCCCGGTGATATTTTAAAGGGTTTTTTTCGCTTAAGCTTGTGGCAGGAAGAGAAGGCTTTAGCCGAGATCGGTTTTCCCGGTCCGCGGGTTAAGCGTTACAATGACAATGATTGGCGTGATCTGGTGGCTTGTGTTGAAGCCCATCCCGGCCAGGAGCTGACAATCGTCCCGCGCACATCCGATCAATTGCGTATGGCACAGGAGCTGGTGGAGTTGGGTTATCTTGTTCCGGATATTTGGTGAAAGATGAAGACGTTGGAGATAAAAACAATAACGATATCTGCTTTTTTCCGTGCCCTTAAAGTTTACGGCCACGCCTCGCTTGCTTGTGGCGCGACAACGACCGACTATGGTTGGATCCGTCGTGCGGAGCCAGGGATAATCTCTGCCGCTGTAAAGATCTTGTGCCCAAAAGTAATTTTAGAGATCGGGACGCATAAAGGAGAAACTACTTTGGGTTTGGCGAGCGACGCGCCTCGCGCTAAAGTATACACGGTAGATATATTTCAAGAAATGGCTAAGGACATATCGGTTTGCCAGGAGTACACGGTCTTGCCGCGTAAGGAGGTCGGGCGGGCTTTCAAAAACAGAAAAACTAATATTGTGCAACTTTTTGGGGATTCTCGGGATCCGGCTACATATTCGGTCATTGATCGAAAGGTAGATCTGGCTTTTATTGACGGTAATCATTCTTTTGACGCAGTGATCAAAGATTCACAGAATGTCCTTCGGCTGATGAAGCGTAAATCTTTTATATTTTGGCATGATTTCACTTCGAATTTTGTTTCACAGGTCCCGGAGGCGCTTGGTTGTTTGATGGTCGAGGAAGGGCTGGAAATTTTTCATATAAAAAATACCTGGCTGGCATTTTGCTTACTGGGCGATAGATCACCTTTCCGGCAGGTAAGGCCTAAGGTAGCCGCTTTTTTGTAAAACTAATCTTAATCCGAATTGTTTGGCGATCTTGTGAAAGTAATTTAGATCGTCACGAAAGCTGTTTACATTATCTTGCGGAGTGTCAATGATCCTCTCGTGAAACTCCCGGTACGATCCGGCCTTAACCTTTGGGCTTTTATTCTTAAGTTTTTTTATCCACCATAGATCGATATCATCGATTGCGCCGCTGTCTTTGCGGGGAGGCAAATTAAGGCATACTCCGCACTTGGAGCATAAGGCTTTTACCTGCTTTAGATAGGCAGAGGGTTTTTTGCGCCACCATGGCGTACGGATATCGAAGGCAGTACCGGTGTTTAAGATCAAGTCTATAGCCGCAGCGATTTCGCAAAAATAAGCGCCTCGCGGGTTTATCGAAGCGCTCCAATTATCCTGTATCCAGCAATTCTTAGCCAGGGTAACATAATGGCGGCTTAACATCTCTTCAGAAGATACAAGAACCGGGGTGTGGAATATGTGCTTATGCGTGTGGTTGTTAGGGAATACATTGCCAAAGGTATTACAGATAAGCGGGGCGTATTTTTTGAATCGTTTATCGAAGGTGCTCCATAAGCCGAGCTTTTCGCAAGGGAATTTTTTTTGTAAATAGAGGCATATTTCTTTAAATTTAGGATGCAGCAGCGGTTCGCCGCCCATTACTCCGATCAAGGTGGGAGTTTTGGCGATATTGTCGACGGCGGTTTTGAAATAATCTAAATCCATCATGTAAGGTGTTTTGTGGTGGCCGACCAGCCGCGTGCAATTGGCACACCTTAGGATGCAGGCATTGGTGATCTCAAGTTGTATCGCTTCTTTGGCAATAATCGGTTTGAGCATAGCTTCTTTTATGTTATCATAAATTGTTTATGCAAAAGTATGAAATATTCTCATTTTTTTTATGTTACTTTGCGGTTTTTCTGGTTTTTGTTACGGCGGTATTTTTTATTTTTATCTATCCTAACCGGCCATTAGCGAAAGTTTTTCTTTATCATTCAGTTACGAACCAGGATGTAAATGATCCGCCGGATATCGGTGTTAAACTGCTTGAACGGCAATTGATCTATCTATTAAAACATGGTTATGAAGCAGTTTTTTTAAGCACGGTGGCCGATAAATACAACGCAGAGAAAAAAGTGCCGGCGCATTGGGTAACTTTGACTTTTGACGGCGGGAATGAAGATTTTTATAGTAATGTTTATCCGTTGCTTAAAAAGTATATGATAAAGGCTACATTTTTTGTGGTTACTTCATTGATCGGCGGGCCATTTGTCACTTGGGAGCAACTTAAAGAGATGAGGGCAAGCGGTTTGGTCGAGATCGGATCGCATTCGCAAGATCATCTTGCGGCTACGTGTGCCTCTCTGGAGGAGATAAAAAAAGATACGATCGGGTCTAAAGCGGTATTGGAAGAACGCTTAGGCGGTAAGGTATTGGTATATTCTTATCCCTTTGGCGCGGTTAACGCTCAGGCTGAAAGTGTGGCTAAAGAGGCGGGTTATATCGGGGCGGTGGGCATTGCTTACCGGTTATGGGAGTTTCCATTAAATGATATCTACAATATGCGCCGGATCTATGTTTCGGAGCAGGCGAAATTTCCTTTGATGTTTCGTTTTATGTTGACCGGTTATTACGTGCCGGTGCGTGAGCTGGCTTTAAGGGTTTTTAACATAAAGACACCGCGTGAAGTAGCCAATTATCATCAGCAGGTTATAACCCATGGTTGAAAAGGAAGATGATAAGAATTACGCCTGTCTGGCGGCTCACCTGACTACCGCAGATACGGTTAAAAATATTCTTAGCGCCTTAAAGGAACAAGCTATTGAGGCGATAATCCTTAAGGGCCTTTATTTAGCTACGACGGTTTATGACGATTTAGGCCGCCAGCCTGGTTCGGATATTGATCTTTTGGTCAAACGTTGTGATCTTCTTAGGGCCCAGGCGGTTTTGAATCAGCTGGGCTGGTGCGCACCGGAGGGTGTTTTGGTATCTTTGATCAATCATAACGATGCTTCGGCGATGAACAGCTTGATGTTTTTTAATTCCGGTAGCCTGGTTTCAGTACATTTGCATTGGCATATCATTAATAGTACCTGGCCGCTTGGGAGGTATGTTAAGCGGATCAATATGGAGGAGATCTGGCAAGCCGCGCCTTCATCCGTCCTTGAGGGGGTATCGATCAAGGGGCTGTCGCCGGAGCATCTGGCGATTTACCTTTGCTACCACGGATTTACCCATTCTTTCGCCAAGCCGGTTTATGTTGAGGATATCAATGCTGCACTTGCATGCTTTGAGACAAATATTAATTGGGACGGACTTTTTGCTCAGGCGGATAAGTGGGGCTTGCGCTGGATGGTAGATTATTGTTTGGAGTATGTAAAAAAACCACGCATCTGTAAATATCAGCATGTTTATTGGCAATATTTTGCTCACGAGCCTGGTTTTAAAGGTAAAGCGTTATTTTTGTGCCGCACCTTCTTTCCGTCGAGGGGGGTAATGGCGGCACTTTGCGGCTTACCGATCGAAGCGATTGGCCTCAAGCATTATTGGAAAAGGCTATCGCGTTGGTAGTCCATTGACAAAAATATATTTTGGAGTATTATAGCTTCTTGTTTTTATGGTACTACCTATCTTCCTTATATTAGCGTCTCTGGCCGTCGCCCTTTGCTTATTGGTGATAAAAGGGGAGAAGCTGCGTCAATTTACGGTTATTGCCGGGTTTTGTGTGATTTTTGTGGCCACCTTGGGGCTTTTTCGTTATTCGGCCCATGGTGTGCAATTTATTGAGGCTCATTCACTTTTAGCTGACCGGCTAATGATGGCCGCGGAGATCTTTTTATCGCTTTGGCTTATTCTTATCTCTATCCAGAACAAAAAATTTTCTATCGTCCTTCTTGTCCTCTTGCAGGCATTACCTTTATTTTGGTTTGAGCATTTTGGCCGTCATGTAGAGGCAGAATACAATATTTTTGTTGATCACCTTTCAATCGTGGTCGCCCTGATCGTGGGGATCGTCGGCGGTTTGATCTGCCTCTATGCTTTGGGTTATATGCGCGATTTTCATGCACATTTTCGTAAAGAGGTCAAGGACCGCCAACCGTTGTTTTTCTTCCTTTTGTTTATCTTTTTGTCGGCGATGTTCGGGGTAGTCTTTTCTAATAATTTACGCTGGTTATACTTTTTCTGGGAAGTTACTACGATTTGCTCATTTTTGCTGATTGGCTATAAACAGAGCGAGGAGTCGACAAAAAATGCTTTCCTCGCCTTAAAGCTTAATATGCTGGGCGGTTTAGGCTTTGCCTGGGGGCTTATTTATCTTCAGCAGAATGTGGGGATGATCGAGTTGGATAAGTTGATGGTTGCCTCGAAAGCCGTAGTAATCTTGCCGGTGATGCTTTTATGTATTGCCGGTTTGGCTAAATCAGCGCAGATGCCGTTTTCTTCCTGGCTTTTGGGCGCGATGGTCGCCCCGACTCCGGTATCAGCGCTGCTGCATTCCAGCGCTATGGTCAAAGCTGGAGTATACCTGGTCTTACGATTTGCGTATATTTTAAATGGTACTACGGCGGGTTTTATGATCGCCTTGATCGGTGCGGTTACCTTTTTATTTGCGTCATTTATTGCTATTACCCAGAGTGATGCTAAAAAAGTTTTAGCTTATTCCACGATCGCTAACCTTGGTTTAATTATTTTGTGCGCCGGGATCGGTACCTACCAGGCGGTATGGGCGGCAATGCTTTTAATTATATTCCACGCCGTGGCGAAGTGTTTGCTTTTCTTGTGCGTGGGTGTCGTCGAACATAAGATCCATAGCCGGAATATCGAGGATATGTCCGGGCTTATCATCAGTATGCCGAAATTATCGATTATGTTACAGCTGGGGATGGCCGGGATGTTTTTGGCGCCCTTCGGGATGTTGATCAGTAAATGGGCAGTTTTACAGGCCTTGGTCGATTATAACCCGATTTTAGCAATATTTTTAGTCTATGGTTCAGCCGCGACTTTATTTTACTGGGTCAAGTGGATGGGGCGTTTATTGGTTGTGACCGGTGAGGCCGAGAATGTAGAAGATACAGTTTCGGATAGTGAGTGGTTTCCGCTTATTACCTTGTCTTTTTTAACGGTGATGGTCTGTTTGTTTTTCCCGGTGATTGCGGCGATCTTGGTTAAGCCTTACGTGGAAGAGGTTTTTTCGCGCACCGTCACCATGGGCGCGGGGGATATTACGATCATGACGATCATGATGGCGATGGTAGCGCTTTTCCCTTTAAGCTTTATCCGTCATGGCCGTAAAGTAAAGGTGGTCGATGCTTATTTGGGTGGTGCGAATACCCCCGGAGGCGTAAGTTTTTGCAATTCGTTCACTGTACCGCAAAAGATGGAGATGAAGGGGTATTATCTGGATAAATATTTCGGCGAGAAGCGCCTTTTGCCGATGGGTGTTATTTCTGGGGCGATTTTGCTTTTGGCGGGGTTAGTTTTTTGCCTATGAAGATATTTTTTCAAGTATTATTGTATATAATTTTTGCGCCGGTTGTGGGGGGTATCCTTGCCGGCTTAGACCGCAAATTCAGCGCGCGGCTTCAGGGGCGAGTGGGCCCGCCGGTATTGCAGCCTTTTTATGATGTTTTAAAGTTATTGGAAAAAGAGAATTTGGTTGTGCGCCGTTCGCAAAATCTTTATATATGGTTTTTTTTGGTGGTGATTATTTTTACCGGGGCATTATTTTTTGCCGGCGGTAATTTACTTCTAGTGGCGTTTGCTTTTGCTTTGGGCAGTATATTTTTTGTCCTCGCCGGATTTAAGGCCAGCTCGCCGTATAGTTTTATTGGCGCGCAGCGCGAGCTAATACAAATTGCTGCTTATGAACCGGCGATATTTTTTACCGCCATTGGTATTTACATGGTAACACGCAGTTTTGAAGTGCATACGGCGGTCGCCTTTCCTAAGCCGTTGATCATCTTTTTGCCGGGAGTATTTTTTTCGCTTTTTTATATTATGGACATTAAGTTGCGCAAGTCGCCATTTGATATTTCCACTTCGCACCATGCGCACCAAGAGGTGGTAAAGGGTATTACCACCGAATTTTCCGGTAAGGCCTTGGCGGCGATCGAAGTGGCGCATTGGTATGAGACCGTGATCATTTTGGGGTTTGTTTATCTTTTTTGTGCGAGTAATATTTTTTTAGGGATTTTATTGAGCCTGGCGGCATTTTTTGCCGTAGTCTTTGTGGATAATTCTACAGCGCGTGCTAAGTGGCAGGCGGTGCTTTTTTCGTCGTGGATAGTGACTTTTGTCACTAGCGTGACCAATATAACGGTATTGTATTACTTACATAAATAATTATGCCAATTACTAAATCACCCTGGCTGATCCATTACGATGCTTCAAGCTGTAACGGCTGTGATATCGAGGTCTTGGCTTGTTTGACGCCGGTCTATGATGTGGAGCGCTTAGGGATCATTAATACCGGTAATCCTAAACACGCGGATATTTTTGTTGTGACCGGATCGGTTAACGAAGCCAATAAAGAAGTAATTCAAAATATTTACAACCAGATGCCTGACCCCAAAGTAGTTGTGGCGGTGGGGATCTGTGCCTGCTCGGGCGGTATTTTCGCCGAGTGTTACAATGTCGCCGGCGGGATCGATAAGATCATTCCCGTAGATATTTATGTGCCCGGTTGCGCTGCTCGCCCGGAATCGATCATTGATGGTATTGCCAGGTCTTTGGCCGTTTTAAGCGAAAAAAATAAAAAGATGAAAGTCATGCATCGCGGTATGGCGGATCTTACGATTGAAAAAGCTACACTGGATGATGCGACCGAGATCTTATCTTTGCAAAAGATGGCTTATCAGAGCGAAGGCGAGATCTATAATGATTTTTCTCTAAGCCCATTGAGCCAGACTTTAGAAGAACTCCAGGATGATTTTAAAAATAAGATGTTTTTTAAAGCGATGATGGGTGGGAAGATCGTCGGTTCTGTGCGTGGTTTTGCCGAGAATGATACGGCTTTTATCGGGCGCCTCGTGGTACACCCGGTTTATCAGAATTTTGGTATCGGCAGAAAGTTGATGAGTGCGGTAGAAGACCATTTTCGCTGGGCCAAGCGCTTTGAGGTCTTTACCGGGAATAAAAGTAAGCGCAATATCTTTTTTTATAAGCGCTTAGGCTATACGGCGTTTAAGCGGGAAAAAGTTTCGGAAAAAAGGGAACGTCTATTCCTGGAAAAAGTTATAAAAGGATAATTATGGTTGAACAACAAAAAATGCTTCTTATAAGCAAAGATGACCTGGTAAAGAAAGTAAGCGAGATGAGTTCGTCGGGCCATCGGTTGGTGCAGATCTCCTGTACCAAGATAGCCGCCGGTATCGAGATCAATTATTCATTTGATAAAAATTACGAATTTACCAATTTACGTATAACTATAGCTTCTACCGACGAGGCTGTTCCCAGCGTGAGCAAGGTATATTTGAGCGCAGTCTTGTATGAGAACGAGATGCATGATCTTTTTGGGGTTAAGGTAGAGGGGATGGCGATCGATTACAAAGGTACTTTTTATCGCACCTCGATCAAGACGCCATTTAACCCGGGGGCGAAAAATGAGTAAGCGCATGATCATTCCTTTTGGGCCGCAACACCCGGTATTGCCGGAGCCGATTCATCTTGATCTGGTTCTAGAGGACGAAAAGGTTATTGAGGCGATACCATCGATCGGGTTTATTCACCGCGGTTTGGAAAAACTTGTAGAGAAAAAAGATTTTATTGATTATGTTTATGTTGCCGAGCGTATTTGCGGCATTTGTAGCTTTATTCACGGCATGACTTATTGCATTGCTATCGAAAATATTATGAATATTGAGGTCCCTGCCCGCGCTAATTATTTACGCGTAGTGTGGAGCGAATTGTCTCGTATACACAGCCATCTTTTGTGGCTTGGCCTTATGGCCGATAGTTTTGGTTTTGAGAGTTTATTCATGCACTCGTGGCGTTTACGCGAGAAGATTTTAGATATTATCGAAGAAACTACCGGCGGCCGGGTAATTTTTGGTTCGGCCAAAGTGGGCGGCGTGCGCCGGGATATTACGCCAGAAACTCTGGCGGCAATCGTTAAGAAGCTGAGAAGTTACGAAAAAGAGATCAAAGAAGTGACCGATGTTTTTATTAATGACACGACAGTTAAGCACCGCATGTGTGGTGTGGCGATAATCAGCGGCGATGACGCTTATGCCCTTGGTGCGGTCGGGCCGACGTTGCGCGGCAGCGGGATCGCCTCCGATACCCGTAAGCTAGGTTATGCGGCGTATAAAGAGATCGACTTTGAGCCGATCGTGGAAAAAGACGGCGATTGTTATGCGCGTTGCCTGGTGCGTATCCGCGAATTATTCCAATCGATCGATATGATCGCTCAGGCGGCGGCAAAGATGGCTCCCGGGCCGATCGAGGTAAAAGTCACCGGCACGCCTAATGGAGAGTTTTTCGCCCGCACGGAACAGCCGCGCGGCGAGGTTATTTATTATGCCAAAGCTGATGGCACAAAATTTTTGCAGCGTATGCGTGTGCGCACTCCGACTTTTGCCAATATCCCCTTGCTTTTAAAGACTATTCCCGGCAGCGGTTTGGCAGACGTTCCAATTATTGTTCTAACGATAGATCCTTGTATCAGCTGCACTGAAAGGTAACCATATGAGTTTTTTTGCTATCACCAAAACATTGTTAAAAAGCCTATTCCGCAAGCCGGCGACTGTGGCTTACCCCTTTGGCCCGCGTGAATACGTGAAGGGAACCCGTGGTAGCATCGCGATTGTTGTTGATCAGTGTATATTTTGCGGGATATGCCAGAAAAAGTGCCCGACTAACGCGCTGATCGTAAACCGCAATGATAAGACCTGGACGATTGCCCGTGGCCGTTGTATTTCCTGCGGCGCGTGCGTTGAAGTTTGCCCGAAAAAATGTTTAACTATGGATGAGAAATATAGCGAACCCGGACGGAAGAAACAGGAAGAGGTCTTTAAGCATGCATGAGTTTCATGCAGTTGAAGCGTTGTTTAAACAAGCGGCCGCTAAAGCTAAAGAGTATAAAGCTGTTAAGGTGACTAAAGTTGTTTTTTCGCTTGGAGAGATGGTCGGTTTTGATGATGGTTCGATAAAGCTTTACTTTGATGACCTTGCCAAGGGTACGATTTTTGAGAAAGCTCTGCTTGTGATCAACCATAAAGCTCCTCGCCTGCAATGCAAAGATTGTTCCAATGTCTTTGAGGATAAGAGTAAACAATTCAAATGCCCGCAATGTTGTTCGGCATCGCTTGTCGTTTCTACCGGTAAAGAATTTTATTTAGAAAATATTGAGATCGAAACCGAATAAAGGAGGGCTAAATGAAGAAAGTGTTTTTTTTAGTTTTTATGGCTGCCCTGTTTTTAACGTCATGCAAAGAGGAGAATACAATGTCTAAGCAAAAGGTAGCTTCCAACGTGTTTTTAGAGACCAACGAAGGTATTATTGAAGTTAAATTAATGCCGGAGGTAGCCCCTAAGGCGTGTGAGAATTTTATCGGTTTGGTCAAGAAGGGGTATTATGACGGTATTATTTTCCATCGCGTGATCAAGGGCTTTATGATCCAGACCGGTGACCCGACCGGAACCGGCCGCGGCGGCGATTCGATCTGGGGTGAACCTTTTGACGATGAATTCAGTGCCAGCGCTCAATTCAACCGTGCGGGTATTTTGGCGATGGCCAATGCCGGCCCCGGCACTAACCGCAGCCAATTTTTTATTACGACAGTACCGACCCCATGGTTGAATAACCGCCATACGATCTTTGGCGAAGTCGTTAACGGTATGGATGTGGTTAAAAAGATCGAAGCCTGCGAAACCGGCGAGGGTGACCGGCCGGTTAGCGAGAAAAAAATCGTAAAGGCATACGTTAAATAATCGGGTAAATTACAGGAGGCAAATTTTCGAATTGCTTCCGTGTAGGGGCGACCCTTGCGGTCGCCCAGGATGCAGGGCAGGCGCAAGACCTGCCCCTACATTGATACGGTAATCACGTAACGGAGATAAAAATATGCGGGCATTTTTTGTCGGTTTATTGTGCTTGGCGGCGATTAGCCTTCTCGGATTAGTAGGCTTCTTGCTTTGGCCGATATTTTTTGTTTTGGCGATAATCTTGCGTTTTATATTGGGCCTTGTTTTTCTTGTTTTTGCTGTATGGCTTCTGGGTAAATTTATCTTGTTTATCTGGGAGAAGTTAAACCCGCCTGATGATCCCGCGAAAAAGTAGCTTAAAGGCTTGTCCCAAGCAAAGCCGAAGGGTAGAGCTTGTTGCCCCTTGCGGCGATAAAGCTGCCTTGCAGAGTGCGGTGTGCGAGCAAGCTGACGGTGTATATTTTGGCGTTAAGGGCCTTAATATGCGCAATCTCGCCGATAATTTCGATATCTTAGAGATCAAAAAAGTAATGCAATTTTTACATGCCCGTAATATGCGGGGCTACCTTGCCTTGAATACGATCGCATTAAATAATGACCTGCCTAAAGCGGAAAAGATCTTGCGCGCGGCAAAATCGGCAAAAGTAGATAGCGTTATTTTATGGGATATGGGAATATTTTCTCTGGCAAAAAAGTTAGGCCTTAAAATACACCTTTCGACCCAAGCGAGCGTTTCTAATATTGAGGCGGTAAGGTTTTTTGCTAAGCTGGGGGTAAAACGCATTGTTTTAGCGCGCGAGTGTACGTTGGAAAATATAAAAGAGATATCCCGCGCGATAAAAAAAGAGAAGTTAAAGTGCGAACTTGAAGTTTTTGTCCATGGCGCGATGTGCGTGAGTTTTTCGGGGCGATGTTTTTTGTCGCAGCATACTTTTGCCAAGTCGGCGAATAAGGGCGAGTGCCTTCAGCCGTGCCGCAGGGAATATTTGATCAAGGATATGGAGAACGAAGCCGAGTATGTTGTGGGGCAGGATTATCTGTTAAGCCCGAAAGATCTCTGTACCATTGATTTTGTTGATCAATTGATCGAGGCGGGGGTGAGTACATTTAAGATCGAAGGCAGGCGGCGTTCTCCGGAATATGTAAAAGTCGTGACGAGTGCCTACCGTAAGGCGATCGATAGCTATTATGCGGGTAAGCTTACAGATGAATTAAAAGGTGCGCTTAAAGAAGATCTGGCCAGGGTTTATAACCGCGGGTTTTCTTCGGGGTTTTATTTTGGCGAGCCTGATGGTTGGATAAGCCGTTCATTGGAACAGACCCATGAAAAGATATTTTTAGGCGATGTGGCAAAATTTTATAAAAAGATCTCGGTAGCCGAGATCATCGTGCGTAATGGTATATTGAATTCAGGCCAAACCCTGCTTTTTACCGGGAAAAATACCCCCGCTGCCTTTGCCGAGATCAAAGAGATGCAAAAAGACCATAAGCCGGTTGATTGCGCCAAGCCCGGCGAATACGTCGCGGTAAAGCTTCCCTTTGAAGTCAAACGTGCCGATAAAGCCTTTATTTGGCGTAAGAAATAACTACCATTCTGTAACCGCTTTCAAAAACCTCGTTGTTTTTCTTGTTATTACTTGCTATTTGTTGCATAAATATGTTATCTCTAATTATGGGAATGTTATTATGAAGCGTATTACTAAAAAAATTACCGCATTATTGCTAACGATTGTTGTGGCGTTGCCCTACCAGGCGTTTCCCGCGGTTTTACCTTATATGCCGGAGACGAATCAGATAATCACTGCGACACCGGCATATAGCCTGCCGGAATTATCGGGCTTAAGTTTTTCTTCGGATAATCCTTTTGAGTTTACTTTTTTGATCGACAAGGGCAATATGCCTTTGACCAAAGAGAAGTTACGTATTTCGGTAGAGCGTATGGGTAAATATTTTTTAGGGGCGTTGACTATTCCCGAGAAAGACCTTTGGGTAAACTTATCACCTTATGAGCAGGACCGGATTTCTACTGATGACCTTGCCGTGACTGATTTGGGTAAAGATATGCTGGGGGAGGATTATGTTTTAAAACAATTGGTATCTTCCGTGACTTATCCGGAGAGTGATGCCGGTAAAAAATTCTGGGGTGATATCTATCGGAAAGTTTATCAAAAGTCAGGCAATGTAAATATTCCGGTCAGCGCATTCCATAAAGTTTGGATCATGCCGGATAAGATCAAGATCATTGAGACCAGTAACCGTGTGATCGTAAAAGAGTCGCGCCTTAAGGTGATGATGGAAGAGGATTACCTGGCATTAAGTAAAAATTCAAAAGGCAAAAGTCAAAACAATGGTGTTGCCGATAAGATCTCTACCCAGGCGATGCGCGAGACGATCATCCCGATCATTGAACAAGAGGTTAATACAGGTAAGCACTTTGCCCATCTGCGCCAGATCTATAAGTCGATTATTTTAGCGACTTGGTTTAAAGAGAAGCTGATGAAGTCTATTCTGGGCCAGGTTTATTTTGATAAAAAGAAGGTAAAAGGTGCGGATGTTGATGACCCGGCAATTCGCCAGAAAATTTACAACGAATATACCAAAGCGTTTCGTAATGGGGTTTATAATTATATCCGCCATGACAAAGATCCCGGCAATAGCCTACGGACGATTAAACGCCAATATGTTTCAGGTGGTATTGTAGGACGCGTTAATCTTGATGAACCAGGAGTGCGTAATCCTGTATCTGATGCGGCTATGGACCAGGAAGTGGCGGCAAAGACAACCACTGCCGGGCAGCGGCTTGTGCCGCTTGATAGAAATGAGCAAGATATTGTTGCGCCGGCCGGACGATCTGCGCCAAGCGCGTCGCCTGCTTATATTGGGCCACCTAAGGGTACTTTATTGGCTGCTAGTGCGCCGGTGCATTTTGATGCGCAAACCAAAGAAGTTTTCGATCGGATGGAAGTAAGAGCCATCGATGCTTTGGTGGGTAATCTTTTTGGTGCTCGTGACAAGCCTGCAGACCGGGCGGCGTTTCGTGAAGTCGTGGCACAGGGCATTAGGCGATTTCTTGGATCCAGCGGTGATTTTGCCCGTCAATATGCTATTTTAAACGAGATGGTCGTTAATATGGCGTATTTTAGCGATGCCCAATTGTTTGGGTCTACACGGTTACGGTTACCGGGAATAAGCCGTTTTATGGATGCCCGGCAAGTAGCGGAGTCGATGAGAAAAGCCCAGAGATTTATCGATGTGGCTAATGCGGTGGGGCGTGCTTTGACTGAGATGACCAGTAAAGACATCCCTGAGAAAATATTGACTCCTTCGCAAAAAGCAGCGATTTGGCAAGCGTATAATGTTGAGGCGGATGAAGATATCGGCGAGAATTACCCCAGCAAGAAAGTCACAGAGCAAAGAAGGCTTCTTCGCGATAGCACTCCGCAATTTTCTTCTGCGGAGATCTATGCTTTGACCGACAACGCATCGGCAGAGCCGGGAATATTATCGCGTATTGCTGCCGAAGCCGGTGAGGGACATATTCGTTACATCGAGGGCCAGATAGTAATTGTTTTAAAGCGGGAAGGCGTTCAGAATTTAGATAGATATGCCGATAGCATTTATTGGATGGCAGCAAAGATCCATGCCGCGCAAAAAGCCGCCGGCACAGGCCAGGTTGTGTTGGACCGGTCGGATTTAAATCCCGCTATTGCCAAATATTTTGATGATGTCACGGCCGGAGAGTTGGGTAAAGGCGGCGCAGTTACCCCGCGCAGGGCTTTGCAGGCTGTCTCACTGCATGCATCTGATATCGGGGCTATTTTAGCCCAAGCACCGGAAGGGTTTGATCAGAGAATTTTTGATCAATTGCAGGTAAACGGATTTGTTACTCCTGTCGAGGGCAAGCCCGGGGTATATCTTTTTCTTTCTGATCCAAATAGGAACATAAGAGGTAATCTACAATTTGTCGGCCGTGCAATTGGGACGGATAGGGAAGTTTACAAGGGGGCGCTGGCATGGTATCGGGGGCAAAACGGTCCTGACCAGGATGTAAGGTTGGCACAGGCTGCGCGTGAAAGAGAGGCTCGATTGGCTGAGTCCAATGCAGGGATAGCGCAAAATCGCGCGCGTTATATGCAAGTTAGGTTGGCAAAAGCAAAGCAATTACAGGATGATAGCGAAACTGCGCGGGAAGTGAAGAAAATTATACAAGAACGCCTTGCCTGGGTTGTGGCGTTGATCGGCAGGGTAGATGGTAATGGATCGGAGATCGGAGCCGGCAAGATCATCCACAAAACCATAACTAGCGAAGGTACGCGCTATCGTGCGGATTTTAATTTGGGCCTTGGTGCGACAAAAGCCGGCCAAAGGTTATTGCAAGAGTATCCGACGTTAGAAGGTGCCGTACGGATGCTATTGGTCGGAGCGATGCAAAATAGCGCCACACAAAGAGCATTGTATACACGCCTTGGGTTATTGAAGTGCAACGACACTGCCAGCTTGTATGAAGCCTCATCGTCAGCCGGAGGAAAAGTAACTTATACTTCTTTGCAAGCGGCGTTAGATGATATCAATGGTGATTTGATGGCGGATGCCATTGTGACACAACAGCGTAATGTCACGGCTTTAAATAATTATGTTGATCCTACCGGGTTTGGGCTTATTTTCGGCCATCTTGACGCAGAAGGCCGGATCATACCGGGTTCATTAAAGGATAACAGTTATAATGATCCGTTAGCCGGTTCTCCGGGCTTTGAGATCGCCTTTTCTCCTAAGGCGCCGGCTGGTACCATAAAATATTCTATTCGAACCGTGACCGGCGGGGTAACCGCACCTTTGTTGACGGCGTTAGTGCAGCTTAATGAAGCCAACGGCGTTAGAGATTATTTAGCTTTGGCTGTTCAAATGGCAAAAGAAAGCCGGTTAAAAACAATGGAAGCCGATGATGCGATCGGTGGTATTGTTTATAATATTGCACGCGAATTCAGAAGGTATGATGTAGAGCCTACAGATTATTGCGACCAGATCCAGGCCGCAGCTGAAAAGATCCGTAAGGCGCAAATCGGCAGTAACGGCGGCGTGGTCAGTGCTGATCTAAGCGGCTTAAGGGATATTAATAGCCGGTTACGGGATGTTTTCCCAGACGGTTGGGCAGGGATAGTCCAGGGCGGTGTATCTGTCCGTGACGATGGCCGTGGTTCCAGCGCACAAAAAGCGGCCAATGCCTTGGGAAAGCTAGGAGTTAAAAGTATAGAACAGGCCAGAAAAGTTTTAGACGCAAAGAAGCGTGGTGAGGAATTATATCGCGGAGGGCCGACAGGGGCGGCGGTTGATCGTGTTTCGCAAGACAGCACTCTAGGCGATGGCGTATATTTGACTGATGAGAAGAGCGCCGGTAAATATGCCAAAATCCGCGCCGATACCGGAGACAGCGGTGAGGTGAAAGCCGCTTATGTTTTGGGGAATATATTGGATATTAGCGAAACGAATTTATTGCCGCGCGATTTGGCCTTGAAGTGGCTTAGTGTCCTTAAAGAGTTAGGCCTTGATGGTACTAAGCCATGGTGGACTAGCAACTCGGCGCGGCGTATCCATCAATATTTGAAACAAGCGTTAGATACGACGGGAGCTACATATAGTGTTAAAGAAGTAATATCCAGCCTTAATCCATACTTCAGCAAATTTATGCAAGAGCAGGGTTATGACGGTATGAAAGCGAGGGAGGGCGGTGAGCCCATAGGGGAGGCTAATGATTCATTCACGCATACTAGTATCGTAGTTTTTGACCCGGCAAACGTCATTCCTGCAGAGCGTGTAGAAAACCTTACTTCGGATGAGATAGCTGCCATTAATGGCCAAAATGATGGGTCAAGCGGTAAACAAAACACCGGTGGTTTGGATTTTGCCGGGACCGATCAGATGGAAAATGCGGTACAGGGTAATGGCGTGAAATTTTCTGCCGATAAGGCCATGGATTATCTTTTAAACGGTAAAGTCGCGGGTTTTCGCCTGGCGACGACAAAACTCACACTTTAAAATCTTTCTCTGGCCAATAAACTATGGTATATTTACATCTATGGCGGTTATTGCATTACTTACGGATTTTGGTTGGAACGATAGCTATGTAGCGCAAATAAAAGGGACGATCCTAAAGGCGAACCCTAAGGCGCAGATCGTGGATATTTCGCATGGGGTTAATTCGTTTGATCTTTATGATGGCGCGTTTTTGCTCTGGTCGAGTTTTGCTTATTTCCCTAAAGGCACGATTTTTGTTGCTGTTGTTGATCCCGGCGTGGGGTCAGAACGCAAAAATATTGTCATTAAAACAAAAAATTATTTTTTTGTTGGGCCCGATAATGGGATCTTGACGATCGCCGCCTGGCGTGACGGGATTGAAAAGATCGTAGAGATAAAAAATCGTAAATATTCTTTACGGCAAAATAGCCGTACTTTCCATGGCCGGGATATTTTTGCACCGGTAGCGGCGCATCTTGCCCGCGGCGCAAACATTTTAAAGTTCGGTTCGTTGGTCAAGAGATTTAAGCAGATAGTATTTCCTGCCTTTGTGATCGATGACGAAGTTTTAAAGGCTAAAATCCTTTATATCGATAAATTCGGTAATTTAGTGACAAATATCGATGGCGGTGACTTGAAAAGATTTTTAGAGGGTAAAAACTTTTCGGCAACTTTGCGCGGCAAGAAAGTAACGGAATTTTACGGCTGTTATGCTCAAGCTCAAGATAAACCGTTTTTTATCACCGGTAGCAGCGCGTTTTTAGAGATTTCCTTAAAAAATAAGAGCGCAAAAGATTATTTTGGCGTAAAATACCCCCGTGTGGATACTCTAATAATAATGAAGCTTAGCCGAAAAAGCGTTGTAAACGCGCGGTGAGGCTGTAGCTGAATTATCCCCACATGGGATAAGGAGGGCGAGATGAAAAAAATATTTTTCTTTTTAGCGGCTATAGCCTGTTGTTTCGCGGTACAGGCCGGCGATGATGCGGCGGCCACGCGTTTGCATACAATGAGCAATGATTATGACGCCATAACCGGTGGTACTTCAGATTTTACGAGGCCGCTTGGCGCCGTGGCAGTTAAATTTGAATCTCCCATCGAAAACGTTGCGGCTTATAAAGGGGATAAAGCCATTTTGTTAAAAATCTCTAAGGCTGAGGCGGTTCGTGTTGAAGCTTTGCGCCGGAAGCTTATCGAGATGTACGTGAGGACATATGCCGGTTGCAAGATCGATCCAAATTCACAATGGCAGTTGATCATTGCTTGCGACCCTAATACCGGCTTGACCGATGAGAAAGATCAGATCAATGATGTGCCGGAAGAAGGGGTTACCTTCGGCCGGAGTAAACTTACCTATCCTGTTGTTCATGGCTGGTATTGTTTGATTAATAAGAAGGCCAAGACCGTGGTACTGGACCGGGAAGTCAGCGGCAGCGGTTCGGCAATTGATACTGCACTGGATGATTTTTCTAAAAAATTAGTCCTGGATTTTGCCGATAATATTAAAGAAAAATAGATGAATCGTCCGTACGAGCCCCGGGAGCGAGTCCATCTGCGCGGGGTTTTGACTTATGTTTATAAGACCATGGGGCGCGCGGTTGTTGAGCATAATATGCTTAATGAAGGCGATCATGTTTTGGTTGCGGTTTCCGGCGGGGTGGACAGCCTTTCGCTCTTAAAATTATTATTGTTACGCCAGGCGCGGATCCCGATAAAATTTAATATTACGGCTTGTTTCGTGGATATGGATTTTGTTAAGGCCGATAAAGCGCCGTTAATAAAATATTTTGAAGATGAAGGCGTAAAATATGTGATACGCCCGCTATCTTTTACCGGCCAGGAGATGGGTTGTTTCTGGTGCTCATGGAACCGGCGTAAAGTTTTATTCGAGGTGGCACGCGATTGTGGCTGTAACAAGATCGCTTTTGGCCATCACTTAGATGATGCGGCCCAGACGATTCTGATGAATATGTTTTTTCGCGGCGAGATCTCGACTGCTCCGGCGAATCTCTCGATGTTTAACGGCGCGGCGAGGATCATCCGGCCGCTTTGTTACGTAAGTAAGCAGGCGCTACGTGATTTTGGCGCTTGTTTTGCTTTCCCTAAAGATGAATTTGTCTGCCCTTATGGGAAAGAATCGCGCCGTGAGATGATGAAAAAGATCATTGCCGATCTTGAAATTACGTGCCCTGAGGTCAAGAAGAATATTACCCGGTCGCTCAAAAGAATAAAAGAGGGGTACTTATCATGAAAGTTTTGGTCACGGCCGGCGCTACCTGGGTGAAGATCGATCGCGTCCGCATCTTGACGACTAAGTTTACCGGCCGTACAGGGATCGAGATTGCCCGCGGTTTAAAAAAAGCCGGGCACGATGTTACCTTATTGATCAATCCCCATTGTGTGGCCAAAGAGCTTAACGGCTTAAACGTGGTTGAGTTTAGATATTACGAAGAATTAAAAGGCCAATTGCAGAAGCTGCTTAAAGCGAAAAGATTTGATTGTTTGGTCCATTCGGCGGCAGTGAGCGACTATATTTTACCCAAGCCGGTTAAGGGTAAGATTGCTTCCGGTAAACAGGCGGTAAATCTGCGGTTAAAGCCGGCGGAAAAGCTTACTTTGCTGGCGCGCAAATTAAAGCCACAATTACTGATGATCCAGTTTAAGCTTGAAGCTGAGCGTAAAGGGTTGATCAATAAGGCTTTCACCAGTTTAAAGCATAATCAAAGCGATTTTGTGGTGGCTAATGCACTTTGCGACCTGGAAAAAGAGTACAAGGCTTATTTTATTAATAGCGAAAAAGAATTTATTAAACTTGACTCACGCGCCGGGTTGGTAGGGGTCATTAACCATATTTTGTCGCATAGCGCAGGTAATCGTAGCTGTTGTTGATGCGATTTTTTTACTGAGTTCTTCCGGGATCATTTCTGTAACCGCTTTCACGCCCCTAGCCCCGCGGTATTGTTTTTTTGGTTAGTACATGGTATTTCTATTGTGTAATGTATATCATAAAGTTAAAGTACATTTACCGCCCGGTAGCCTTCATCCTGGTGATGGTGTTGGTTCTTACCGGTGCGCCTTGTTTGTATGCCCAAACCTCACCGGCTGGTCATTTGGCATTACTGAATCCTAGCCAGGCCTTTAACCCTTTGATTTTAAAAGGGATGATCGTTGACCCTGCCGACCCATTGCAATTTAAATTTATTGTTGGACAAGGCGAAACGCATTTAACCGATCGACAATTGCGGGAAGAAGTTGACGTTATGCTCAAATATTTTTTAGCGGCCTTGGCAATGCCGGAGAAAGATATTTGGGTTAACCTTTCACCTTATGAAAGCAACAGAATAATACCGGATAAATTGGCTCAAACCGACATGGGTAAAACTTTATTGGCGCAGGATTATCTTTTAAAGCAATTGGCAGCATCGTTGACCTATCCAGAAACCGAAATTGGAAAGAAATATTGGGATGAAATTAATAATCCTACAAATTCATTCAATAAGGTTTGGATCGTTCCCGATTCTGCCGTGGTCTATCAGGATAAAGGCCGCGCCTATTTGGGTGAAACGCATCTTAAGGTAATGATGGAAAGCGACTACGTCGCAACGCAGAAAAATAATCATGTCATTGCGAGCGTAGCGAAGCAATCTCAATCAAAGATTGCCACGGTCGGCGATAGCCTCCTTCGCAATGACGCAGCCAGTGCGTTTAAGCAGCATATCCTTCCCATGATCGAAAAAGAGGTTAATACCGGGAAAACCTTTGCTCCGTTGCGCCAGGTATTTAATGCAATCGTGTTAGCCATATGGTTCAAACAGACGCTTAAGCAGACTTTACTGGGGCAAGGCTATGCGAATAAGAAAAACACCAATGGTATTGATGGTATTTCGTTAACCGAGAGAGAAAAGATTTATAATCAATATCTCAAAGCTTTTCAGCAGGGGGCTTACGATTATATAAAATCTGAACGGGTAGTGGCTAACGGTCGTTCGCCCGTACAAAAAATCACCAAACGCCGTTACTTTTCCGGTGGTGTAGCCGTGCCAGCAGGATTTGCTGCAGATGGTATGAGGCAGGCGCCGTTAGTCGAGGCTCATACGGATGGTAAAGATTTGGTGGTGAGCGCAGTTGGCGGTGAAAGTGCCGATGATCTTTTTGCTGCAGTTAATGCGATCTTTCCGCAAACAAGAAGTAGCGGGATATCTTTAAAGGAGTTTTACCGGATGGTAGCAGAGATTTCCGATAAGCTGCCGCCTGCGGCACGTGCTGATAGGGGGCAATATTTAGATCTATTGACAACGATTTTTTCTGGCTCTAAGCAGGCGATCGATGATAAATTAGCGATTACCGAATACTTTTCCCAGCTTAATCCGGATTACAATTTATTGTCGTGGAAAGTTACAAATATTCTTAAGGTTGCGCAAGCCGTTGGTAACGGTGAGGCTCTGGCCGCGTTACGTAAATTGTTAATGCGCGCTAGCGCAAAACAAGAAAGCCCTGAAGCGATCAACCCTGGTGTGGCCGCGTTGGCATTGTTGATGACGTTATCCTTGCGTGCTGCCGGTTCCGATAATTTAGCTTTGGTTGATTTGTATGCTTTGCTTGAGCAGGAAGGTGTGCGGTCCAAAGGCTTGCCTTTTTCTGACGCGGTAACGGATCGGTTGATCGATAGTATCAGCGAAGAGTATGGCTTGGATGATCCTGAGGTATTTCTTGAGAGTATTCAGCAGGATATGGATATTGAATTAATGAGAGGAGAAGGTGAGTCTGTGCCGGAAGCAGAAAGCTTAATAAAAGTAGATACTTTTTCTCCGGTTATGCCGGTAAATGTTCCGGATAAAAAAGATAAACGTTATGATGTGTTGTATACCTTTTTGTTTGATCATAATTTAAGTATTGATGAAAATACTAATTTTTTGGAAAATGTTTCGCGTGATCCACGAATTTTTAGATTATTTATGCAAAGCGTTCAAAATCCGTTAATTCCGTTTGATACCCATGGTTATGCTGACCTGATGGCTGTTATGGTTAAGTTAAGCAGGATAAATTTCAGAAATGCTGTTGCCTATGGGGTTATGGCTGTTGGTTCAGGTAGCATCGTTTCTATATCAGACGCAGTCATGCAGGTAGGGCATTTACAAGGCTCGAATTTTCCGTATGTTTTGTCGGCGTTACTTTTGGGCGGGAATGCGCTTGCTTACGGTTTACTTCCGGCAGGTGTAAGGCGGACGACAAAGAAGCTAGAAGAACTATTTGCTTTGGTCCGGGAGGGTAAAGTACATTTTTTGGCTGCGGATTGGGTTATGATTAATGCAGCTGTTACTGATGATTTCTCAAGTGACCGTATTAGCTATAAAAAGTTAGCAGCATATGTTAAGTTTGCGCGGAAGTTTTTACCGGCTATGATGCCGGCGAACCAAGTAAAGGATGAGTTAGCCAGGCGATACCATTCTAGGCGTGGTCCAGAATCCCAAGGGTTAGGCGATCGTTTAGCCATGATTCTGGAGACCCGAGCAACTAAGAGATTAGAGGCTGCAGGGCAGGGTGGTTTACGCAGTATTTCAGCCGATAACGCTTTGGCGCCGGTGCCGGCTAAGGTCAATAGAGGTGGTGTGGATTTCACTAAAAGCTTTAATTTGAAGTTTATGGGCCAGGCGGATAATTTTAAAAATATCGGTTTAGATAAACCTTTTCCTTTTGCCAGTTTTCGTTTATATATTACCGGCATTGAAAAAGGCGTGGACGTAAAACACCTCTTGACCGCAGTGATTTCCGACGTTCAATAATTTCCTTCCCATTTCCCCTGATTTATATACAATATCAATATACGGTGGTATAAAAAATACAAGGAGTAATATGTTTAATGGGAATAGTGTTGTGGCCATAATTCGTAAAAAGAACAGTGAGCTAAAAGTGCTGGGGGTAAAGAAGATTGGAATTTTTGGTTCGTTCGCCCGTCGCGAACAGCACCATAAAAGCGATATTGATGTTTTAGTTGAGTTTCAAAGGGGGCAGAAAAGATTTGATAATTACATGGATGTTAAATTTATGTTGGAATCATTGTTCCGCCGCAAGGTCGATTTAGTTATGAAAGGCTCATTAAAGCCGAGGATAAAAGAGAAAATATTAAAAGAAGTGATTTATGCGTGACTATAGGTTATATTGCGACGACATAATTTTAGCGATAAAGAAGATAGAAAGATACGTTAAAGATAAAACCGTAGCCGATATCAAAAAGGATGATTTGCTAATAGACGGCATAACGCGAAATCTTGAAATTATTGGTGAGGCAGTGAAGAATATACCTGTTGCGGTGAAGAAGGAACATCCTGAGATTGAATGGAAAAAGGTTGCCGGTTTGCGTGATATTCTTGCTCACGAATATTTTGGCGTAGACGTTGACGTGATTTGGGATGTTGTTATTACTAAACTCCCCCTTTTGAAAGAAAAAATTAAAAAACTAGTTAAATAGCTCTATGTCTAAAAAGAAAAACATATTAATCGGGGTAACCGGGGGGATTGCGGCTTACAAGAGCTGCGAGCTGGTGCGCCTTCTGGTTAAAGGCGGATATGAAGTGAAGGTGGTGATGACCGAGGCGGCAACGCGGTTTGTTACGCCGCTCACCTTTCAAACCCTTTCCCGTAACCCGGTTTACGTGGGGATGTTTGATTTAGCTAGCGAAGAAAACATTAAGCATATTTCGTTGGCGGATTGGGCGGATTTGGCGGTGGTCGCACCGGCATCGGCCAACACTTTATCCAAGATAGCATGCGGGATATGCGATAATCTGTTGACCAGTGTCGTCTGTGCTTTGCCCTCAAAGACTAAGGTTATTTTTGCGCCGGCGATGAATGCGAATATGTGGAATAACCCCCTTATCCAGGAAAATATCAAAATCCTGAAGCAGATCAAGAATTATAAAGTGTTGGAGGTGGGCCAGGGCGAACTTGCCTGCGGCATTACCGGTTGCGGCCGCATGAGCGAACCAAAAGATATTTTTGCTGCGATCACTCGTTAAAATTTATGTTATTAGTTTTAATACTTCTCGGGTTCAATCTTTTGGGGCTGATCTTTTTGATCGTTGCCTCGCGCAATAAAGCTCCGCTTTTTGACGATAAATTTTCCAGCCTGGAAAAAAACCAGGAACGCACTATCAGCGCGGTTAAAGATGAGATCGCGCGTAACCGTAATGAGCTAGGCGATAATGCCCGTAAAGACCGCGAAGAGCTTGCTAAAACCCTGGAGTTGTTGCGCAGCGAAAATAGTAAAAAGCTCGAAGAGATGCGCTTGACGGTCGATGAGAAACTCCACGATACCCTGGAGAAGCGGTTAGGCGAAAAATTTAATATTGTTAGTAAGCATTTAGAATCGGTTCAGCAAGGCTTAGGCGAGATGCGCAGCCTGGCTTCCGGCGTGGGGGATTTGAAAAAAGTTTTAACTAACGTGAAGACGCGTGGCATCTGGGGCGAGGTATCTTTGAATATGCTTTTGGAGCAGATCTTAACCCCGGGGCAATACGAAGCTAACGTGCGTACTAAAGATAAGAGCAATGATACGGTTGAATTTGCGATAAAGCTGCCGGGAAGAAGCGGCGATAAAGATGCGTTTATCTGGCTGCCGATCGACGCTAAATTTCCCCAGGAGGATTATCAGCGCCTGATCGCGGCGCAGGATGCCGGCAATAAAGAAGAGGCGGATATTTGCATTAAAGCCCTGGAAACGCGTATCAAAGGCGAGGCAAAAGATATTCGTGATAAATATTTAGACCCGCCGCAGACTACCGATTTTGCCATTATGTTTTTGCCGATCGAGGGGCTTTATGCAGAGGTCTTACGCCGGCCGGGCTTGACCGATACTTTACAGCGGGAGTACCGCGTCGTGGTTGCCGGGCCGACGACTTTGGCGGCATTGCTTAACAGCTTGCAGATGGGGTTTCGTACGCTGGCGGTAGAGAAGCGCTCCAGCGAAGTGTGGCAGATCTTAAGCATCGTAAAGCAGGAGTTTTTTAAGTTCGGTGATATTCTGGATAAGACCCGGGAAAAACTTGACCAGGCGGCGAAGACGATCGATTTGGCATCTTCCAAGACCCGCACCATCCAAACCAAACTTAATAAAGTAGAGAGTCTGCCGGATAATTCCGGTATCGATATCTCCCTGCCGGTTGTTGACCAGCTAAGCAGCGATGAAAGTCAAAATTAGAGTTGTCCCCCGCGCGAAAAAAGAAAAGATCGTTGAAGAAAACGGAATTCTTAAAGTTTACGTAAATGAACCTGCTATTGATGGCCGTGCGAATAAGAAATTAATCGAAGTTTTAGCGGATTATTATCAAACCAGGAAATACAATATTACAATTTTGCAGGGTGAAACCCAGCGGGATAAGGTAATTGAGATATTAGAGTAGGGGCGCATCGCGATGCGCCCATCAAAGTGCGAAACGTAGGGGCGGTTCGTGAACTGCCCTTTTAGCTCAACAAACCTTTCTTCTCTGCCGGAATGAAAAAGTAGTCGACATGCTTGCTGCTTACTTCGCAGGGGATAAGCCGGCTGTTTTCAACGGTAAACCCCTGATATTGATTCTGGGCAAAAAATTTAGCCATGTCGGCAGGCGTCAGATCAAAGTGTATAAGGTTGGTATCGATGATCTCAATGAAGATCACCGGGCGCGAGGCAGCAATAATCTTTTGTGCGCCACGCAGGGCAAAAAGCTCGGAGCCCTCGATATCGCATTTAATAAAATCAACTTTAGTTATTCCTTTTTTTTGGCAATAGCCGTCGATCGTTACGGTTTCAGTCTTTTCTCTCAAGCCTTCAGGCTTCTCGTTGGAATTAACGACAAGGTAAGATAAATGGGGGATATATTTACCGGCTTCATGCTGTGGGATGAATAACTCAGCTTTACCGGGTGTTTCGTAGACCGCAGCGTGGTTGATCACAACATTTTTTAAGCGCAAGAGTTTTACGATATTGGATAAGACTTGCCAGCTGTAATCTTCCGGTTCAAAGCTGTGCACTACGCCTTGCGGTGCTAATTGAGCCATCAAGCAGCTATTACGGCCGTAAGCTGCACCGATATCTAAACAAATGCTCTCGGGTTTGATGAACCGGTTAAACATCATGGCGGCTTCTTCGAGCTTTTTACCGGTTTTAATGCGGTAAAAGAGTTCGATCGTCATGCCCCAGCAGGCCAATTTGTGCAGGAACCGGTCGCGGGAAAAAACGTGGCTTGACCGGCAGCTGAAAAAATCTTTGATCATGAACGCAATTATAGCAGAATGCGTCGGCAAGTGTAAAGAAGAGTTTTTTTGTTGTATAATGCGTTTATGCGATTAATAGAAACGAAAGATTATTGGTCGGTTAAAGATTTTTTTTCTGCCGATATCGATGCCGGATTTACCAAGCCCGGTTTATCCGGCCAGATGCCGCAAGATATTTTTACGGCTTTAGGTAAAAAAATGCCTTATGCCTGGATGAATCAGGTCCATGGCCCGGTTATTCATAAGGTAAGTGAGGAGGGAAAATACGAAGGCGACGGCTTATTCACTAAGGAGAAAGGGTTTGTCTTGGTGGTGCGCACTGCGGATTGTATGCCGATACTTTTGGCTAGCCGCTGCGAAGCTACTGAAAGCGTAGCAGGGTCCGGTGATAATCAAATCGGTGCGGTGCATATGGGTTGGCGCAGCGCCCAGACGGGGATATTGGATAATCTGCCCAAAGATCTGAGCAAGTACAAGGTTTTTTTAGGGGCCGCGATGCGCAAATGTTGTTTTGAGGTGGGCGAAGATTTTAAGCAGTATAAAAATTTTACCAAGTATATAAGTCAGCCGGGAGGTAAATTACGCTTTGACCCGGTAGGTTTTGCCCGGGATAATCTGCTAAAGCACGGCGTAAAAGCGCAAAACATTTATGATTGCGGGGTTTGTACGATTTGCTCTGATCGCGGCCTTTTTTCCTTTCGTAGGGATAAAACCGATAAACGTATTTTAAATTTTATCCTTGCCCGCTAGCCCCTTACATTTCCTGATTTGTGTGGTAGAATAAAACCTTTATTAACCCTAAAAGAGGCATTATGGAACCGAAGAAAACTCCGTTGTACCAAAAACACGTAGAGAATAAAGGCAAGGTAATTGACTTTGCGGGATGGCTTTTACCGGTTGAATATACGAGTTCGCTTAAAGAGGCCAAAGCGACCCGTGCGACTTGCGGCTTATTTGACGCTTCGCATATGGGGGAGATTCGTGTACAGGGCCCGCAAGCTTTAGAATTTCTACAATCGCTTACGCCCAATGATATATCACTCACAAAACAAGGCCAACAGCAATACAATCTATTTCTGAATAAAGACGGCGGGATCATTGATGATTTTATGCTTTATAATGAGGGCAAGAGTTATCTTTGCGTGGTTAATGCCTCTAATACCGAAAAAGTTTTGAATTGGCTCAATAAAAATAAGGGCAAGCTTGATATTGAGATCGCGGATAAGAGTGAAGAGACTGCGCTTTTGTCTTTGCAGGGGCCGACGGCGATCGATGTTTTGCGGGATATCGTGGGTGAGGCGATCGATACGATTGATTATATGCACTTTGCTTATTTTGATCTTGCTGATACCTGGATCATGGCATCACGTTCGGGTTATACCGGCGAAGATGGGTTTGAGGTCTATATGCCGGCATTTCGTGCGGCGGCGGTTTGGGATCTGCTCTTGGAAAAAGGCCGGCAATATGGTTTAACTCTGTGTGGATTGGGTTCACGCGATATCTTACGTATCGAGGCGGGCTATCCTTTATATGGTCATGAGATCAACGATGATATTGACCTGTATACTGCAGCTTTAGGCTGGGTGGTTAAGGGGAAAAAAGACTTTATCGCCAAAGATAAGTTGGCGAAGATCAAGCAAAATTCACCGGCACGTAAGCGTGTGGGGTTCGTTATGGAAGAGCGCGCCATGGTGCGGCAGGGCTATAAGATATTTTCGCAGGGTAAAGAGGTGGGTGTTGTGGCAAGCGGAACTTTTTCGCCTAATGCCGATAAATTTGTCGGGATGGCGTTTATTGACCTGCCGGTCATAACTTCCAACGGCGCGATCACCGTGCAGGTACGGGATAATCAATACAAGGCAAAGATCGCTAAATTTCCTTTTGTAGATGTTAAGACTAAACATAAAAAAGTGTAAGTCTCATTAGGAGGTAACAATGGCAGAGCTTAAATTTTCTAAAACACACGAGTGGGTCAGGGTCGAAGGCAATGCGGCGGTTATCGGTATTACCGATCATGCGCAAAAAGAGCTGGGCGATATTGTTTTTGTTGAATTGCCGCGCGTAGGAGAGAAGGTTAAAAAAGATGGGCGCTTCGGTACGGTTGAATCGACCAAGGCCGCGAGCGAACTTTATTCGCCTTTAAGCGGTGAAACAATCGGCGCGAATAGTGATTTAGCCAAGGCGCCGCAATTAGTCAACGAGAGCCCGCTGGATAAGGGTTGGATGATCAAGATCAAGATTGCCGACCTAGGAGACCTTAAGGACTTGATGGACGAAGCAGCGTATAATTCGTTTATCGCTTCGGAGAAACATTAACTTTTGACTTTTGCCCTTTGAATTTTGAGTTAATTCTATGCCTTACATCTTAAATGGGGATAAAGACGTTAAAGAGATGCTTAAAACCGTTGGCGTGCGCACGGTCGATGAGCTTTATTCCCATTTACCGGATGCGATAAAGTTACGTGAAGGGGTAGATCTTCCCAAGGGTTTAAGCGAACTTGATACCCGCCGCAAGGTCACGGCTTTAGCGGAAAAAAATAAAACCTTAGGCCGGTATAATTCTTTTCTTGGCGCCGGCTATTATGACCACTATGTTCCGTCGGCAGTAAATTTCTTGATCTCGCACTCGAATTTTTTAACTGCATATACGCCGTATCAGCCGGAGTGTTCCCAGGGTATTTTGCAGGCGATCTACGAATATCAAAGTTATATTTGCCTTTTAACCGGAATGGATGTCTCCAATGCTTCGATGTTTGATGGGGCGTCCAGCGCTGCCGAAGCCGTACTTATGGCTTTGCGTATCAGCCGTAAACAGAAGATAGTTGTTGCCGGGCTTTTGCACCCGGAATACGCCCAGGTGCTTAATACTTATTTGAGCGGGCTTAATCTGAAGGTGGTCGAGGTGCCGGCAGCGGCCAATGGGGCGATTGATTTAAAAGCGTTGCAAGGTGCGCTTGATAGTGATACCGGCGTATGCCTTTTTCAGAGCCCGAATTTTTTTGGTTTGATCGAGGATATTGAAAAGATCTCGGCATTAGCTAAGGCGAATAATACTTTGACCGTGATGGCGACCAACCCGATGTCGCTGGGGCTTTTGAAAGCGCCGGGAACGTTAGGTGTTGATATTGTTTGCGGCGAGGGCCAGCCTTTGGGCGGAAGTTTAAATTTGGGTGGGCCGGGGTTTGGTTTTCTTGCGGCGAAAAACGATTGTTTGCGCCAGATGCCGGGGCGGATCGTCGGTAAGACCAAAGACCGCGATGGGCGTACAGCTTATTGTTTGACTTTGGCTGCGCGCGAACAACATATCCGCCGGGAAAAAGCAACGAGTAATATTTGTTCCAACCAATCATTAAACGCGATCACCGCTGCGGTATACCTTTCGGTTTTGGGTAAAGAAGGTTTTAAATCCGCGGCCGCGAACTCCTGTGCTAACGCGCAATATTTATATAAACGGCTTAAGGAGATGCGTGGGGTAAGCCTTCCTTATAGTAATTTATTTTTTAACGAATTTGTTTGGACTACCGAAAATGCCATAAATATTTTGAACCGGTTAAAGGAAAAAGGGATCGTCGGCGGCTATTATCTGGGTAAAGATTTTGTAAACCATAAGAATGCGGTCTTGAGCTGTTGTACCGAAAAAAAATCCAAGGAAGAGATCGATACTTTTATTAACACCTTAGCCCTTATATTGCATGGATAATAAATTGATCTTCGAGAGACAATCTTCGCCTAAGCCGGATAATTATTTTACTATCGATCCGGTTGTGCAGGGGGCATTGGCCCAGCTGCCGGTAGATTTTCTACGCAAAGACCTTGATCTGCCGAATATCGGCGAACTGGATAGCGTGCGCCACTACAGCAATCTGGCAAATTTGAGTTTTTCTGTGGATAAGAATTTTTATCCGCTAGGGTCCTGTACTATGAAATATAACCCTAAGATTAATGAGGATATGGCGGGGTTGGAAGAATTTATTGGTTTGCATCCTTATCAAAGCGAGGCCGATATCCAGGGGGCGATGGAGCTGATCTTTAACTTGCAGGAGCTCTTGTGCAAGGTTACCGGCATGAGCCGCTTTACGCTGCAGCCGGCAAGCGGGGCGCATGGTGAATTGACCGGGATGTTGATGATAAAAAAATACCATGACCTTTCCGGAAAGAAAAAAACAAAAGTGATCGTGCCCGACTCCGCGCACGGCACTAACCCGGCAACAGCCGCAATGTGCGGTTACCAGATCGTGGTGGTTGAAAGTGGCGCCGACGGCCTGGTCGATATTGATAAATTACGCGCGGCCGTAGATAGCGAGACTGCCGCGATCATGATGACTAACCCTAATACTCTTGGGTTGTTTGAGGAACGTATTTTGGAGATTGCGGATATTGTCCATAATGCCGGCGGCTTATTGTATTATGATGGGGCAAATTTTAACGCGCTTTTAGGCGTAACCACTCCGGCAGCAATGGGGTTTGATGTGGTCCACTTAAACCTGCATAAGAGTTTTTCGACACCGCATGGTTGTGGCGGTCCCGGTGCGGGTGCGGTGGGTGTCGGCAAGGCACTTTTTGATTTTTTACCGGTGCCGGTAGTAAGCAAGGTCAACAGCCGTTACTATTTTGACGGTAATATTAAGAATACGGTCGGCAGGGTACGTACTTTTTACGGCAGCTTCGGTGTTTTAGTGCGCGCTTACACATATTTGTTGCGCTTAGGTAAAGAAGGGTGTTTACGCGTTTCGCAAAATGCGGTCTTGAATGCGAATTATATTAAAGAAAAATTGAAGGCTATTTATAATGTACCTTATGATAAAACTTGTATGCATGAGGTAGTTTTTTCCTGCATTAAACAAAAAGAAAAAGGCGCTGCGGCCATGGATATTGCCAAGTGCCTGATCGATTATGGTATTCATCCGCCGACGGTATATTTCCCCCTGATCGTTAAAGAAGCGATGATGGTCGAGCCGACCGAAACGGAGAGCAAGGAGACGATCGACAATTTTATTAAGGTCATGAAAGAGATCGATAGCCTTGTTGGCACTGATCCGCAGAGGGTCCATGATGCACCGCACACAACCCCCATAAGCCGCCCCGATGAAGTCTTGGCGGCGCGTTCTCCCGACATCCGATGGAAAAAAATTGGCGCTTGATCTTCGACGTTAAAAACGACGGATTTTACAACATGGCGGCCGACGAGGCTATGGTCTTATCTTACGAAAAAACCAAAGTGCCGGTTTTACGTATTTACGGTTGGAATACCCCGTTTTTAACCTTAGGCTACCGGCAAAAGCCATCGCAGGTATTGAAAGGCAAAAATCTGCCTTTCACGTTACGGCTTACCGGTGGAGCCGCGATCTTGCATCACGATGAGATAACATATAGCTTTGCCTGTTCGCCGGATGATTTAGCGCTAAAGCAGGCCGTGAAGGATTCGTATCGGAAGATATGCCAGTTTTTAATATATTTTTATCTTAAGCTTGGCCTTAAAGCGCAATTTGCGTCGGATCTTACCGGGCATGATTTAGGCGAATATGGTAATTTTTGTTTTTCTTCTTTTGAGCACTTTGATCTTTTGGTGGATGGTAAAAAGATCGGCGGTAACGCCCAGGCGCGGCGCAAGAAGGTGATTTTTCAACATGGGTCGATCCCGATCAGCTTGGACTTCGAGGGTATTGAAAGCGCGGTCCATGGTGTATCCGGTATCGCCGGCAAAACGACTTGTTTGCGTGAACATGGAGTTTGCGAAGATTTTTTACGTTTGCAGAAGCTTTTATTTTTAGCTTTTCAGGATACTTTTAAGTTAAGGTTTCAGCTAAGCGGTTTTAGCGGCCTTGAAAATGATATTTGTTGCGATCTGCTTCGATCAAAATACTTATCGCATAATTGGAAATTAAAAAATGAAGAAGCCTCACTGGCTGGATAAAAAAATCGACTTAGAAAAGAATCGCGAGGTAAAGACTTTATTACGCGGCCTTTCCTTGAATACTGTTTGTGAAAGTGCGCTTTGCCCGAATATCTCCGAGTGTTTTGGCTGCGGTATTGCAACGATCATGATCATGGGGGCGAGTTGTACGCGTTCATGTGCGTTTTGCGCGGTGGATAAGAGCAGGCCCTTACCGCTGGATTGTAATGAGCCGGAACGCGTTAAAGAAGCAGCCTTGAAGCTTAAATTAAATTATTTGGTTATAACATCGCCTACGCGGGATGATTTGCCGGATGGCGGAGCCGGCCATTTTGCGCATGTTGTGTCTGCCGTCAAGGAGTTGCCGGTAAAAGTCGAGATCCTTGTGCCGGACTTTCTTGGGCGCAAGCGCTCTTTTGACATCGTTGCTTCTTGCATGGCGGATGTTGTAGCACATAATATCGAAACCGTGCCGTTCCTTTATAATAGAGTGAGGCAGGGCGCAGATTATAAGCGCTCGTTAGGCCTCTTGCGCTACATAAAGGAAACCAACCCTGATATTTCTACTAAATCGGGCATCATGCTTGGGCTCGGTGAGACGATCGGCCAAGTTGTCGATGTGATGCGTGACTTGCGTTTAGCCGGTACAGATATTTTGACTATCGGCCAGTACCTGGCGCCGTCGGTAAAACATTATCCGGTGCAAGAATATATCGCCCCGGAGGTTTTCCACTTGCTGAAAAGCGAAGCGCTAAAGCTTGGTTTTAGCCGCGTTCAGAGTTCACCGTATACCCGTTCCTCCTACTTAGCCGCCGGCTTGACCTAGCCACTATATATGTGGTCGAACCATGGGTTTTAGGTGGTTTAACACCACAACAGGTTGGGCTAATATTCAAATGATACCATATATGCTTAAATTACAATAAATCCAAGGGTATTATGATTGACGAAAGCAAACGAAAAGAATTAAATAGAAGCATAAGGAGATTATGACAAAAGTAAGAATATGAAAAGGCAGGAAATTATGATCCCCAAATTAATGACTATCGACGAGCTTGCCGATTACCTCGGCTTGCAAAAACAAACTATTTATAATTGGTTGCACCAAAAAAAGATATCCGGTATTAAGATTGGTAAAGTCTGGCGTTTTGAGCGTGATTATATTGATGGTTGGATTAAAAATTGTTCTACGGTGATGAATGGGCAAAATTAAAGTAGGCCTTTATCTTGGTGTTGATTCATTGGGCGGAGTGGCTATTTCCAACGGAAAGGTCATATCCAGCTCTCGCTATGCATTGTCGTCACTGGAAGAAGAAGCACATGTAGAAAATTTAAGCGATGAAGTAAAGTGGGAAGCGCTGATCAATAAATGCATGCGCGAGATGAATGTCGATACTAAAGATATTTATTTATCGATGGCCGATCGTGATTTTATTTTTCGTTTTTTTGAAATGCCTTTGATGAAGCGCCACGAGATACAATCTTCAGTCACTTATGAGATTGAAAAGTATATTCCATTTAAATTGGAAGAGTTACGTTGGGATTACAGTATAATAAAATTCCCCAAAGAAAAAAAGATGGATGTATCTTTTCTTGGGCTCAAAGAGGACGTTTATCAAAATATTCAAGGGTTGTTTACGCGGTTAGGTTTTAATCCGGTCCTGTTTGAGCCGTCGGCGGTTTCTCTGGCGAGGACCCTTAAGACACTTAAAAAATTTGCTAAAGCAAAAAACTTTGCGTTGTTGGATTTGACCGGCGGCGAAGGGTATTTGACATTTTTTCACCATGACCTTCCGGTATTTAACCGTTATTTTTCCATTCCGGCGATTAAGGATGAGGCGCCGAAACTGGAAGAATTGGTAAACCCGATACGCCTTTCCTTTCAATACTTTCGCCGGGAATTCAGTTTTTATAAATTAGAGCAGCTCAATATCATGTCGAATACCGCTGATGAGCAATTGGTGAATATGCTCAAAGAGGAGCTGCAGACCGATGTGCAGATCTGCTGTCCTGACGATTTTATGGCCAGCGGTAACGGCCTTGAAAATTTGAAAGCCATGGGGGTTGCCGATGCTGAAGGGTCGGCATATAAATTCAAACCGTTTTTAAGCCCTACGGCCGAGCGCATCGAGCGTTCTAAGGTAGAGGTGCCTTTAAACCGTGCTATGTTGATGTCGATCGCTGCATTAGGCATAGTGGTTTATGCGGCGTTCTTTTTTTTAACCGAGCAATATCTGGGCAAGAAAAACAACGAACTTGCGTTAAAGCGGCAAGAATTGATGACTCCGGCCGGACTTAAGGTCGGGTGGGACGGTGTGGACGTAGAAGTCGCGAGCCGCCGCGCCGATATTGCAAAGATAAATATTATTAAAAAAAACTATGAGCCTATCGGCCCGTTTATGGAAAAGCTCATGCGTGCTGATAGTGATCCGCTTGTTCCTGACGGGTTATGGCTTGAAAGCCTTTCGGCGCAACAGAGTGATGGCAAGTGGAGCGGTGCTTTCAGTGGAAAGATATTTTTTGATGATGCGCGCAAAGAGAGGGAGACCTTGGACGTTTTCGTTTATCGATTGGGGCGCGATGCGGTTGTGAGAAAAATATTTTCTTCGATAGAGCTGGTATCGTCGACCAGGGTGAAGGCCCAGGAATTTGATGTTACCAGCTTTGACATGACTTTGAGGCAAAAATAATATGAAAAGCATAGCCATGCCTTATAAAAGTGAGATCATTGCCGTGATCATTGTCGCGATATTTTTTGTCTTGGTAAAAAACCGTTTTCAGTATGTAAAGGTTCAAACTGATGCAGTGGAGGCGGGCAAGGCAGAGGTTGAGCAACATAAGGCCTTGGCTAGCCGGTGGATTTCCGTAGATAAAGACTCTAAAGAGGCAGCGCAGGGTTTTATGCTCAAGGGGCCGATGGATTTGAAGGGCATGGTCCAGGATAAGGCATGGTCTAACGATATTAACCTTGTCGATATGCGCGCTAACCAGGATTTGAGCGGTGTTGTAGGCGTGGGCACACTGGACTTAGTGATATCCGGTAGTTTCAGGAGCATTGTTAAATTTATAGAGGCGATCGAAGCGAGCAATATACGGGTTACATCATTTTCGGTTAGCGGCAGCGATAAGAAAAAAAATGTTAATATAAAGGTCTATTGTTATTTTCCTAAGGATGCCGACAATGGGTAAAAGCATGTATTGGAAAAACGCGTTGATCATATTTTTTAGTTTATTATCGTTGAGCGCATTCGCGCTCGAAGAAGATCCTTTTCTGCCGCTGCTGCCTAAAGAGATCATTAAGAAGCAGCCGCCAACCGAAACGGTTGCGCCCGAACATCCTATTGCTGTTCCGGATGAAGTGGTGACGGCTCCCACGTTGAACGTAACGGGTGTTTTGTGGGGTACGGATAAACCAATGGTGATCATCAATGATAAAGTTTATGCGGTCGGTGATCTTGTTGCCGATACCGGAGCAAAAATCCATACAATCGAAAAGAATGTTGTAACGGTAATATATAAAATGCAAAAATTTGATTTAACGGTTAGCAAAAAAACAACCAAGGAGGAAAAATGAGTAAAAGAATAATCATGTTTCTGGCCGTTGCTCTGGCGGCGGTAACAGTATACTCTGCACCCACGGGAGAGATCGATAATAGTTATGGTGATTACGTGATAGCATCCTCTAATAAATTGATATCTTTAGACCTGGAGAACGCTACGGTCTTAAGTATCGTTAAGTTACTTTCCCAGGAAACCGGTTTTAATTTTATTGCTAATCAGAGTATTCAGACGAAAACTATTACCCTTTATCTGGATAAAACGCCGCTCCAGGAAGCCATGGATATTATTTTCAAGGCGAATAATTTAGCTTATGATTATTATGCTTCGGCAAATATTTTTGTGATAAGGGACGGCAGTGCTCCGCCGGTAGAGCTTACGACCAAGACCTATTATTTGAAGTATACGCGCGTTCCCGGCTCTGCCTCCAGCGCTAGTGCTAGTGCCGCATCTGCTTTGCCTCCATCTCCTCCCGGGATGCCTGCGCCGCAAGCGGCGAGCGGGTCTAGCAGTAGTGGCGGCCAAGGTACTCAAATCGTAAGTGCCGTACAGAGTATTTTGACGTCGCAGGGTAAGGTGGGTTCGGATCCGGTCACTAATTCTTTAATGGTTACGGATATTCCCAGCCAATTTCCTGAGATTGAAAAAGTTATTGCCAGTATTGATGTAGCGATGCCGCAAGTAATGATCCAGGTGGAGATGCTAGATGTTTCTAAGGCCCTGGTTGACCAGGTTGGTACGAAATTAGGGCAAGTAGATAGCGATGGTACTGCCAGCATCCTTAACTATTCGTTCGGTGGCAGGCTTACGGCTAATCAGGCTAATCCGGCAAATGTTGGCACGCCGACCTTCGGAACTTTGGATTTTTCGCAGATGAAGCTGGCATTGCAGTTATTTTCCCAGGATTCTACCACGAAAGACCTGGCACGGCCGCGCATCTTGACCCTTGCTAATGAGCAGTCGGAAATCGATTTAACGGTCGATGAGGTTATAGGAATAACGCAGAATACCCAGGGCGCTGGTTCGGCTTCGTCTAATACCACCACTGCGGAGCGTGCCCAGACCGGCACTAAGCTGTCGGTTACGCCGCAGGTCAACCCTGAGACCAATGAGATCACTTTGGTCCTGGAGGTGACGAATAAAGAGTCGAAAGCCAGTGCGTTTGCCGGGTTCCGGGATGTTGAAGAGCGTGCTACAAAAAGTTTAGTACGCTTAAAAGACGGTGAAACCCTTTTGATCGGCGGTTTGATCAAGGAACGGAACGAAGAGGCAATAAATAAGACGCCGTTTTTGGGCGATGTGCCGTTTGTGGGCAGGGCCTTCCGTTATAGGAATAAAACATCTACCAACCGCGAATTGATGGTTTTTTTAACGCCACATGTGGTAAAGAGTAGTATAGTGTTACCTGACGTCGGGCAGTTTATTTCTCGTGAGCAATTTGATCCTGCGAAAAATAAATCAATCGGCCTGGCTTTGGATAAGGCAGAGGGCCCTGGTATAAAATAATAGTTGGTTCTATGGCAAGATATAAACGCTTAGGCGACATACTTATAGTCGAGGGGGTCATTACCCAGGACCAGCTGGAGGAGGCGGTATCGCGCCAGGCTAAAGAGGGCGGTAAGCTGGGCGAGATCCTGATCAAGCTGAATTATGTTACCGAAGAACAGATCGTGATGGCTTTAAGCAAGCAGCTGGTCATACCTTATATTTCTCTTGCTTCAGGCAAGCTTGCTCCGGCATCGGATCAAAACCTGGAAAACCTGATACCCTATGATTTTGCGATACGTAATTTGCTTCTACCGCTTTCACGCAGTATTAACTCGCTTACCGTTGTGATGTTTAATCCGTTAGACCTTATCCTGCTGGATAACTTAAAGCGCCTTACTACTTGCGAAATAAATTCGGTAATCTCTACTAAGACCGATATCTTAAAAGCGATCGAATCGTTTTATGGCAAAGATAAGATGTTTCGCGATGCGATCGAAGCGAGTTCCGTAGGCGATGCCGCGGAAGAGGGTTTAAAAGAGATATCTTCTGAAGAGACCGACTTAAGCTTGGATAAACTTATCGCGCAGGCTGAAGAGGCTCCGGTAATAAAGTTAGTTGATTTGATCGTGCGCCAGGCGATCGAGGAAGGGGCGTCGGATATTCATCTTGAACCGCAACGCGATAAATTTGTTTTACGTTACCGTATTGATGGTGTGCTTTATGAGATGCCGTCGCCGTCAGCGTCGCTTTATTTGCCGATCATCTCCCGCGTGAAAATATTGTCAAAGATGGATATTGCGGAAAAACGCTTGCCGCAGGATGGAAGCTTTATGGTGAAGATGCGCGGTAAATTGATCGATTTGCGCGTTTCCTGCCTGCCTACGATTTATGGAGAAAAAATTGTTGTGAGAATTTTAGATAAATCGAGTGTGCCGCTGGAGTTGGCTAAGCTGGGGTTTTTCGGCCAGGAGCTTGAGCTCATACGCAAAGGTATCAACTCCCCTTACGGCCTTGTGTTTTTAACCGGGCCGACGGGGAGCGGTAAATCGACCACGCTTTACGCGGCGCTCAACGAACTACGCAGTTCGACAAAAAATATTTTGACGGTAGAAGATCCGGTTGAGTACCGGCTTGATGGCGTTAACCAGGTGCAGGTTAAGCCGGATATCGGCCTGACCTTTGCTAATAGCTTACGGTCATTTTTGCGCCAGGATCCGGATATCATCCTGGTCGGTGAGGTGCGTGACTTAGAGACCGCCGAGATCTGCATGCGTTCGGCATTGACCGGCCACATGGTATTGTCGACGTTGCATACCAATGACGCGCCGTCGACGATTACGCGCTTGATCGATATCGGTATTCCCAGTTATCTTGTGACGGCATCGCTTCGCCTTGTGGTCGCGCAACGGTTGGTGCGTAAGCTTTGCACAAATTGCAAGGAGCCGGTGGAAGTCAAAGACGGCGATATCCCCAAAGGGGTTACGGTCAATACACCGATTATTTATAAGGCTAAAGGGTGTGACAAGTGTAATTTTATCGGTTATAAGCGCCGTACCTTGATCAGCGAGATATTGTTGATCGATGATGATATCCGCGATGTTATCCACAAAGGTGCCGACAATAGGGAGATCATGGCGCTTGCCCGGCGTAAGGGGGCATTGTCGCTTTTAGAGAGCGGCTTGAAAAAGGTAGAGGAGGGAATTACCTCGCTGGAAGAGGTGATGTCGGTGATAGTAATCTAATTATATGCCAAAATACATTTATACCGCGAAGACCAAGGATTCCCATACGATAAAAGATGTGGAGCAGGTATCTTCACGGGAAGAGTTGGTAGCCAAATTACGCGCACGCGGCCTTTTTTTAATATCGCTCGTTGAGGTTACCGAGCGCCGCCGGGATGCGGCAACGCGTAAGGGCGGTAAACAGGCAAAACGTGCTTCAGTAAAACTTTCGGATTTAACTTTTCTTGCCCGTAACCTGGCCGTTACGCTTTCAAGCGGTATTACGCTTTTGCGCAGCTTGGAGATACTTTCCGTGCAGGCAGAGAGCGCAACATTAGGGAGAGTCTTAAATGAATGCAGTAATTATGTCCGCAGCGGTTTATCTTTCAGCGAAGCGATCAATAAATATCCGGAAATTTTTTCCGGCCTTTGGCAAAGTATCGTCGAGGTCGGTGAGGCGTCGGGTAATCTGCCGTTTGGTTTAGAAAAGCTGGCAGACTATCTGGAGATACGTATGGAATTTGAACGTAAGATAAAAGGGGCGATGGTATATCCCAGTATATTGATGTCCGTCAGCGCTTTTGCCGTTTTCATCTTTTTCAAATTCATTTTGCCTAAATTCACTGAGCTTTTTACCCAATTTAATATTGAGCTCCCTTTGCCGACGAAAATAGTTTTTGCGATAAGCGTTTTTTTTGGTAAATTCTGGTGGGTGATGATTTTAGGTATAGCCGGGATTATTGCTTTGTTTGTTTCTTTACGCGATGATGTAGAGTTTAAAAGAAATATCGACAATATTACTCTTCGTATACCGATGTTGAATAAGCTCATCACATTGTTATGTATGGAGCGGTTTACTTCTACGATGTACATCCTTTTAGATAGCGGTTTACCGTTGGTTTATACGCTCGAAGCGTCTGCAAAAAGTATTGGTAATGTTAACATACAAAGGGAACTCGTAATGGTGAAGGAAAGGGTCCGGCAGGGGGCGACGCTTTCAGATGAATTAAGAAAACTCGACACTTTTCCTGCCCTGATCCCGGAGATGACCAAGGTGGGAGAAGAGACCGGTACTTTGCCGGCAGTATTCCATAAGGTAGCAGTGTATTACCAAAAAGAACTTATAAGCCGTGTAGAACGTATGGTCACGATGTTTGAGCCACTGATGATCGTGGTCATGGGTGCGGTCATAGGCGGTATTGTTATTTCTCTTTTTCTCCCTATTTTTAAGATTTCGACATTAAACCAGTAAACCCACTGGTAGCGCTTTCAGGGGAATATTGACAGCCATCCGGCATTATGGTATAAACTAAATGTAGGTCTTTATGTTTATAGGTTGTATCAGTTATGTTGTTTGCGTAGCTGAACAGTAGTAAGTAGGAGGTGTGGTATGAGAAAGGGTTTTACGTTGTTAGAGCTGGTCATCGTAATCATTATTGTGGCTGTATTGGCCGGATTAGGTATACCGCAGTTTATGAAGACCGTGGAAAGAGCGAAGTCTGCAGAAGGCGTCGCGACCTTGGGCACCTTGAGGAGTTCGCAATTACGTTATTATGCTGAGTGGAATACCTATACCAGCACTATTGCAAATCTTGATGTCGCAGCTCCGGCATCTTTGAAGAACTTTGCCGCGCCTACCGCAACGAATCCGGGCGCTGCAGGCAGCGTTGTGAATATCGTAAGAACCGGTTCATCGCCGTACACTATTTATATCAGCGATACAGGTAATTTGACTTGTACTCCTGCGGCTAATTGTCCGGCGGGTATAACTGCGTTCTAAATTAGTTAATTGTGTAATGAAAACACACAGGCTTACTAAAGTTGTAGCCTGTGTGTTTTTTTATTTAATTTAAGGGGCTGATGGTGCTTAGAAAGAGAAAATTTTTTACATTATTAGAATTGATCATAGTGATAATGATCGTAAGCATCTTGGCAGGTATGGCCTTGACCGGTGTCTATAAGTCCAGGGAACATGCCTTGCTGCGCCAGGCGATTGTCGAGTTAAGGATGATCAAAGATGCCGAGCAAGCCTACCTTCTTAAAAGGTCTACTTTTACTTCTTGCACCAATGCGGCTAATTGCGGTAATTATTTAAATCTTACGTTTTCGGATACGGCTAATCTGGGCTCTGGGGGTGCGGCGTGGGCATATAATGTTAACGGTGCCTATCCTTATTGCGCGTATGCGACACGCATTTGCACCGCTTTGCCTTGCTCTTCTTATGTCGGGTGTACCTATAGGTATTGCCTTGATGGTTCGACGGTTGATCCGGTTTATAATGCCGGGAGCTGCCCATGAAGCGCATAAAAGCTACCAGCCTTGTTGAGATCCTTATGGCGTCGCTTATTTTAGCAATTTCTTTCGCCGGGTTTGTCGCCGGGTTTATTTCGGTGCGCAAATATATTGCCCGTTCCCAGCAACGGCTCGCGGGGGTTAATGTTGTGCGGAATAATTTTGTTTCTTTAGCCGGTGATGTCAATGCGTCTACTTGGGGTAGCGGTAATTTGAATCCCGGCACAACAGCGTTGACCCCGGTGGTTATCGACGGCGTTACTTATGCCGGTAACCGGGTTGTTGTTGCCTCTCCCGGTAATTATGTCCAGGCGACGCTTAACGTAAATTACCCATTAAATTGATATGAATAAAGCTATTACTTTAGTCGAACTCGTTATCGCGATATCTTTGATGTCGGTAGTTATCTTGGGGGCTACGACCTTTGATACATCAAGCCGTAAATTTTTAGGCTCTTCCGAACGCAGAGCTGCGGTCTTGAATGAATTGAATCTTGTTTTGGATTATATGCAGAAAGATGCGGCTAATTGTACCTGGTCCTTTAATTCGACCGTGGTCGGTGGCGACAACTGGCTGCGTATGAACCAGGACCTTACTAATTCGCCCGGCAATCCCGGTACGGGCAATGTAACTTATGTGTTTGGTGTTGCTAATGCGAATATACTTAAGCGGTGTGATAACACCGGGGCGTGTGTAATCTTGAGCCGGAGGTTTGTTGCGCCGAATTATACTTTGTCTAACCCGTATCAGGCTATTTTTAACTCCCCGACGGTCCGGTATGACCCTACTAGGGCGGTGGATAACTCTACTAATCCTCAGGTGACTTCCGGTAGTATATATTTTTACCCTTCCGAGGGTGGACGTAGTTAAAAATATTAATTTCATTTTTTCTTGCCGCATGGCCATAAATCTAGTATAATCAAATGAATTTTCTGGTTGCTGTTTTTCAACTTTCGACTATCTAATTTCGATTTTCTCCCCGCCAACGGCGGGGCTGGGCTGCTAGCTCAATTGGTAGAGCAACGGACTCTTAATCCGCAGGTTGCAAGTTCAAGTCTTGCGCGGCCCACCATACTTTACTTTCGGGAAATTCTGCGAAAAGCGCAGGCAGTCTTTCCCCCACCCATTGGGTGTTACCGGATGTTTTTTCTCTATCTTGCCTTTTGAGCCATAAATATAATTTTCTAAAACTACCTTGAAAACGTTTGCTAAATATGCTACATTCTAATAGTTGTTGATAGTTATTGCCTGGGGAGGCATTTTAAAGGGAACATTCTCTTTAAGGTGCCTCCCTTTTATTTTTAATGAAACGTGGCCGAGCCAGCGCAAAAGCGCGCAACGAGGCCTTAGTTGAATTAACCCTGAGCTTGTCGAAGGGTAAAATAGGGAGGTTATCCGATGAGACGTTTAGTAAGTTTACTGGTTTTAATCACCTTTTGTTTTTCCAACCTTTCTTCATCTTTAGTTTTTGCCCAGACCTTAAACCTTCCTTCGCCGACGCAATTACTTAGCGTATCACCAAGTTACTCTTTTCCGGTATTACGCGGCTTAAAACTGGATTCCAAGAACCCTTTAAATATCGAATTTATCATCGATCCCGGCGCACAGAAGACCGTAAACAAGGAAGAAGCCGGATTATTGATCAAATATTTCCTTGCGGCTTTGACTATCCCTAAGGAAAACCTCTGGGTTAACCTGTCTCCCTATGAAAGTAGCCGTATCATTCCCGGTCCGTTAAGCCAGACCGAATTAGGCGAAGATATGTTAGGGCAGGATTATTTATTAAAACAATTAGCTTCCAGTATGACCTACCCGGAATCAGAGACCGGTAAGGCCTATTGGAACGACATTCAGGGTAGGGGTTTGATTCATCAAACCCGCGATACAACGGGCATGATAAATCATGCCCCTACGAATACCTTTAACCGTATCTGGATCACCGCCGATAAAGCCCAGATCTATGAAGGGAAGAATGTTGCTTTAATTACCAAATCATCCCTGAAAGCCCTTACGGAAGAAGATTATTTGGCGATGAATAAAAACGGCGCAGGGGTCGACCCGCGTGTCGACCCGAAACAAAATAATATATCGTTGAATAACGGGCGGACACATGGGTCCGCCCCTACGGATGCGTTTAAACAATATATTCTCCCTTCAATCAACCAAGAGATCAACCAAGGCAAGAATTTCGCTCAATTACGCCAGATCTACAACGCAGTAATTTTAGGTTTATGGTTTAAGAATAAGTTTCAAGAATCGTTTTATAAAAATTACCTCAATAAGGAAACGATCAAGGGCATTGATACTGCCGATAAAACATCTAAAGATAAGATTTATAACCTCTATGTCGAAGCCTTCAAAAAAGGTGTTTATAATTATGTGAAAAAAGAATCCGTAGGGGCGAATAATTATTCGCCCGTAAAGAAAATCACCAAGCGTCAATACTTTTCCGGCGGCGTTAAACCGGCCGAAGGTTTACCTCCCGAAGGTGCGGCGATTACGACTGATCCTGCCGCGGTAAGCGGTATAAGCGGCCAACCGGTGGTTGTCGCCGCCGCCCAAATGTCGCCGAACGTTCCCGCGCCGATCCCGGCAATCGGGAGTTCTCAAGACTTGCGGGCAAAGGCTGAAGAGCTCGCAGCTCAAAGAAATTTTGTCATGCCTGGAGGAGACCCTTTACGCAGCAGTGTTCGAGACGCATTGCGTGAACTATCGGACGCGGAAACGCCGCAACCGCCGGCGGTTCGTTCAGGCACGCAGGCGTCTGATGTTTCGGCGAGTTTACAACTTAATAAGGGGATCATGGATATTTCATCTTTGCGCCAGAAAAATAGTCGTGTAGAGGCGCAAAGGCTGGCCGTTGCGGCAGCAGAACAATCCGGTTTGCTTAAGCCAACCGATGAAGCTATTCGAGGTAAATTGCGATCGATCACTGAATCATTATTGAGAAGAAGTTATAATGATGACGATCAAAATCAGGCTGCCGAACGTTTTGCCGTAATGTTTAATGGTTTTATCAGCAAAGGTTTTGTTCATGCCGATAACTTTGGTGATTTTTTGGACTTTTTCTCTGCACTGCGTGCGAGCGTTGGTTATGATTACCCCGGCGCTGCATATTATGCATATTCTACCTGGGATGCGTTGAGTAAGGGCGCTAAGGTTGGCCTGCAGATAAGTTATTTATGCGCGTTGGCCGTGGCAGTCTATGGCCTGCATAATAGTGGCGTTGATCCGATGTCAGCGCTTAGTCTGCATATTAAAAGCACTGACCCTGTCGCAATTGCGGCGGGAGATGCAATCATGACCACAGTGCTTGGAGGCACAGTCGGCGGGATCGTAACGATACCACCATCGCTTATTGTAGCTATGGTTTGGCAGCGCATTACTGCCCATCGTGCGAAAGCACGTGCGATCAAAGTGCGTGATGCTGCAAGCGATGTTATACAATTGTTAGAAAGCATGCTGGATGCTTCGGCTGGTGTGACCAGTAAAGAGCTTGATTTTCCTAAGTTGCGAAGGATCGTCGAAGGTGGTCCTATCGATGCCTACCGTGAGTTGAATCAACGGGGAAGTGGTATTGATGTGATATATGAAGCGATCAAGAAACTTGACCCGGTATACTTTAGCGCTCTTGAGAAAAGAACCGGTTGGTCTGATAAACAGGGTAATGTTATAAAATTTATGCGGATTTGGCACGCTCACACTATGCCCGGAGGCTGGCGCGCGTTGAGCGCAGATGAAATTGCCAGGTATCAGGCAGAGGATGGTAAAAGGATTACGATTGAAGGCCGGGAGTTGACGGTGCACAGAGTCTGGACCGGAGAGCTGGCGGTAACTACCTGCACTCCGGAACAAATCCAAGCGAAAAAAGATTATTTAAGAGAATGTATTTTTAAGGATAAGCAGATTAAATGGTTAATGGACGAAGGCTGGGTAGGTCCGGGCGGTAGCAGTGATGATCTTCGTTCGCGCTATGTTGAGCCCGAGCCTGATCCCGAGAGCGGATATAGGTATGATCCTTATATCCCAAGTGCAGAGGAACAGTTTTTGGCGCGTTGTCCGGAGGTTAAAGATGTGATCGGGGCACTTAAAACCGTTACGGATAAATATGGATATGATGCTTTGACTAAATTGTATAAAAAAGCCGGCAAAGATCGCGCACCGCTTGCCTTCAGCGTTTTGGCGGCAGTGCAGCGGATCATCCACGATGAAAAAGATTTAGCGCGCCTGGGTGATTATATCGCGGCGATTGCCGGCAAAAAATATACTCCGCCAAAAGGAGAAGTTACGAGGACTTCCGTGGCAGTGCGTGAAACTCGATATGAAGGCTGGTCGGATGATTATGAGTCATACGATGACGCAGAGGAAATAGGTGTGGGCGTGCAGGTATTAAAGAAATTCCTCGAACGAGCGGACGAAATCACTTCGGAGCAACAGTTGGTGAGTGTGATCAAGGAATTATGGGCAAAACCCGTTGTGGGTCGATTCCAGAAATTTACCGGCGTAAATAATCGTATGCCGCAAGCGGATGGTGATCCCTATGAAAGGGAGGTAACCCATGATGTACGTCTGCTTGAACTTGATGGCCGGGGTGTTTTGGCTGGCTTCAGGTTGGACAGGTTAATAAAAAATTTACGTGATAATCTTGAGAATACGCAGGAGAGAGAACGTATTGTAAAAAAGATTATTGTCCTGGGCAGCCGTGAAGGCGCCGAAAGAATAGCCGCTTTGGTCATTGGAGCCGACCAAGATGGAAAAATCAATTACCGCCAAGCTTCTTTAGGATTTGCATTGGTATTATTTAAGGAAATCTCGAAACATGATGCCGACTTGGCATTGCTTTACCTGGGCAAAATCAAGGCCGAGGCGGATAACTCACCGATTGTGGGTACAAATTTACCGCCCCGCGCAGTGCCTTACGGCCTTGCCATACGTAAAGCCGTAAGCGAAATAAAGGATGAAGGATTAAAAGATTTACGTCTCTCATGGCAAAAAGGCCTAATGACCGCCTGGGGTGCCCAATTTCCTGTGGAATCGGTTTTGACCGATGAAGAGTTTGATGTACTTTGGCACGCTCATGCCAATATTCCTTACAATAATGTTGTAGAAAAACTTTCCTATGTAATGCAACATGCTCCGAGGATTACTGCTGATCAGCGTAAGTGGTTGATTAAGAACAAATGGTTGGGTAAAAAGGAGACTGCGGATGCTGTCGGCGGTTTGACTTGGGATAATACAAAAATAGAAAAATTTGGCGATGGGAATTTTTATTTTGAAAATATTCCCAATTTAAAAGAAGTCAAATCAATGGGGTTTGTTATTAACGGCCTTTATGCGGATAAAACTATCGGCCAATTGATGGAAACCGTGAAATAAATTCCTTTTGTATTGTGTTTCTTTCCGCGGAAAAGCATTGGCTTTGGGAGGGGCGGCCCCCACTTTTAATAATTCAAAAGGCAAAGTTTACTTTCCTACCGTCTTCGAGTAAAATAGTAATAATGCAGGCGATTTTTTCCCGCACCAGATTTATTGCTAAGGGTTTTAAATTTGCGATCATCAACTCCCTCAAGATCATTGCCGCAGGGGAGCGGCTCTCTCTTCGCCCGGAATACGATTATATAAATTGGTCATACAACGTAAAGATATCTTATAAGGCACCGCATGCCCGGCGCGAACCGAGCCTTTATCTGGCGGCAGACCGCGATCTTTTAAATATCTATGAGGTTACTGACCGAAGCTGCGGGGAAAAGCTGGGCGTTGTGCGGTACCATTTCGGTATTTGGGAGATCCTGGATAACGACAATAATTATTTTACCATCGCCCCCAGCGAAGACATTTTAAACGAGCTTCTTTTTTTAAAGCGCATCCCGCACCTTATTGCCGACAAGAACGGAAATGTGATCGGTACGATCAAAAAAATATCGCCGTTTTTTTTACCGGTTTTTTATAAATATTTAATTGATTTTTCGCGTTGGCGAAATGCTGCGGTAGACCGCCGGCTTATTATCGCGGCTTTGACCTTATTTGTTTTCGCCCATGAACGTGTCGGCTCGCTGGAAAAGCTGAAATATTATATTTTTTCCCGTCTTGGCCTTAAACCCAAGGATAAGCCATTTATTTTGAAGAAAAATATTACTACGCCTAAGTCGCCCCCGCGCCCGGCCGGTACAACATGAAGCGTGCGTTTTTTGTTTTTTTGATATTATTACTGATCGGGTTCGGTTGTTTATTTGCTATGGAGGGAGGATTTTTTGATTTTTCCGCCCAGGACCTGCGTGCGCTGATCCCTGCCGATCTTCTGGTCGAGGATTCATGGTATGGTGTATATTTTAACAATGAATTTGTCGGCTATTCCCATTCTCTCGTCCAGGTCAAAGATAATAAAAAGTCTAACGGCTATTTGATGCAAAATACTCTTAACCTTACGATGCCGGTTTTTTCCGTAATGCAGCCGATCTATGCGCAAACCGAGATCGAGGCCGACGGCGCGTATATGCTCCAATCGGCAAAATTTTCTTTGCGCAGCGGCGAGTATAAAGTAAGTGGCCGGCTTTTACGCGGCAAAAGCGGGTTTTTTGACTTAAGCGTGCGCACTCCGGGCCAAGTGGTGACCAAGGCGATCCCGGCAACCGCGGATATCGTTAACGCGATCCCCGGGCCGGTTTCCTTTTCTTACGTACCCTTAAAGAAAAAGTCGCGCTTTTCGTTTTTTGATCCGTTTGTAAACAAAAAAAGTACGATAATCCTGGAAAACCTTGGGCTTCGCGATGTGCCGGTGGATGGTGTTGTGCAAAAATTATACGCTATCGATGTTGATTCCGGAGGCATTAAGGGTGTTTTGTATGCCGATAGCAAAGGGCGGATGATCAAGGAAGATTTTATGGGGTTTTCTTTTGTAAAGAGCGACGCGGATAAGCTTATTCACCAACAGGCCCATTACAGGAAAGACCATGATCTTGCGGCTTATTTTGTGGTCGATGGCGGGAAGATCTTATTGCCGCCTGCCGTAACGCGTTTGAAGGTGCGTATTAAAAATATCGATAAAGCTTATTTGACCGGTGATTATAACCAGTCGGTTGTGGCAGATAAGGATGGTTTCATTGTTGAGGTGGGTAATGCCGGCGCAAAAAATGATAATGCTGCAGCCGGGGAATATTTAGGTGAGGATGATTTTATAAAATTTAATGACCCGGCAATGCGTATGGTCGTCGGCAGTATTGTTGGCCGGGAAAAAGACCCGGTGAAGATCCTGGAGAAGATATCCCGGTGGATCGACCTTAACATCGCTAAGATGCCTACAGTCTCGTTTCCCAATAGCCTTGATGTTTTACGTTTAAAGCGCGGTGATTGTAACGAATTGAGTGCGCTTATGATCGCGATGTTGCGTTCGCAGGGCGTACCGGCTTATGTGAATATCGGTTTAGTCTATAATGACGGCAAGTTTTATTATCATGCCTGGCCCTCGGTTTATGTGGGGCACTGGATCGATACCGACCCGGCCCTAAACCAGGTCATTGCCGACCGGCGCCGGGTAAAATTGTTTAAAGGGTTCAACAGCCAATTTGAGTTGTTTAAGGTGCTCGGTAAGATAAAATTGGAGATAATCGATTATGATCAAAATTGAAAAATTGACAAAAAAGTTTGGTGATTTTTGTGCGGTTGACAATTTGAGCTTAAATATAAAGCAGGGCGAATTCTATTGCCTCTTAGGCCCCAATGGCGCGGGCAAGACTACAACCTTAAAGATGATCGCGGGGTTGATGCGCCCGAGCGCGGGGGAGGTTTTGTTGGGCGGTATTGATATCGCCAAAGACCATTTGGCGGCTAAAAAATTGCTTGGCTTTATTCCGGATACGCCGTTTTTATATGACAATTTAACGGCGCAGGAATTTATTGAATTTGTGGCGGATATCTTTGACGTCGAAAAAGCGCATTGCAATAAGATCGCCGATCAATATTTTGCGCTTTTTGGTATTGAAGAGTACCGTAACGCCCTGATCAAAGAGCTTTCGCACGGTACGCGGCAAAAAATCGTCTATATCTCAAATTTTATCCACAGCCCGAGTGTCTATTTGATCGATGAGCCGCTGGTCGGCCTTGACCCTAAAAGCATCCATCTTTTAAAAAATATTTTACGCGATGAGGCAAAACGCGGGCGTACGATCTTGATGTGTACGCACATTCTTTCCCTGGCGGAGGAGCTGACCGACCGGGTGGGGATCTTACATGAGGGCAAACTCATCGCTCAAGGCACTTTAAATGAGCTGCGTGAAAAGGCCGCGGAAAAAAGCCTGGAGGATATTTTTTTAAAACTAACATGCGAGAGCCATTAACAATTTTTTTTCGTGATCTATTGCTTTTTAAAAATGCCGTTACGGCTTCCTACCGGCGCGCGCCGGTAAAGTTCTGCGGTGTGGTGTTTTTCCTTGCCGCGATCACGCTTGGCATTTATGCCGCGCATTGTTTCGGGCTGTATTTTCTGGTTTCGTTAGGCGGCGTGGGCGTTTTGGTGGTGCGTAAACTTATTTATATCTTGTTTTTTATGTTGTTCTGGATGGTCGCAGTAAGCTGCGCTACCTTGTTCTATGCGGTATCGTTTAAGATCGGCGATACCGATTTTTTATTGAGCCGTCCGGTTAAATTTGAAAGTATCGTTGCCTATAAATTCTTGCAAAGCGTTTTTTTATCCTCCTGGATCCCGGTCGCGGGGATATTATTTTTTATCGGCGCCTATTGTTTTGCCGGTGCTGTACCGTTTACTTTAGCCCTGGCCAGCATTTTTTATGCGGTACCATTTTTGATCATTTCCTGCTGGTTAGGCGCCGCGGCGTGCCTTGTGGTTGTGCGGTTTTTTAATATAAAAAAGTTTTTTACTATCTTAGGCTTTGCGCTTTTGGCGGTTGTTTTGTTTCATAAGCCAACCCCCGAGCCGAAACATCACGGAGTCTATTATTTTATTACCGAAGATACGATGTTTCTGGAGACTGCCCGGTTATGGTACATGCCCTTTGCCTGGGCGCCCAGGGGCCTGGAGTGCTTTGAAGATAAACGTTATTGGGAGGCGTTGGTTTATCTCTTTAACCTTTGGGCTTTGGCGGGGTTGTGTTTTTGCACCAGCGTCTTTTGCGGAGAACTTTTTGTCAAAAATTATAATCGCGTTAATTCGTCGCGCCGGACACGCCTTATGGGGCGGGATTATCTGCGTATTGCCCTTTCGCGGTTATTCTTTCTGCCGCGGCGCTTTAAAGCCTTTTTAATCAAAGATATTAAATTTTTTACCCGCGAGCCGGGTTTGTGGCTTCAGGCCTTGGTTTTTTTCGGGATACTCTTTTTATATTTTTTGAATTTTCGCCGGCTTTCTTTTGATGACCTGCCGATGGTCTGGAAAAATTTGATCATTTTTTTAAATACGTTCAGTATTTTGTCGATCGTGGGCGGTTTAAGCGTACGGTTTGTCTTTCCCCAGTGGAGCCTGGAGGGGAAGAACTTTTGGCTTTTACGCCTTTCGCCGGTAGCTTTAAGCGAGATCTTCTGGGAGAAATTTTTGACCTGGACGATGACATTCATGGTAGTTGCGGCGGTCTTGGTTTATTTTTCCGGGCAGATGCTTAAATTAGCCGGGGTCTGGGCTTTGGTCACGACTTATATCACGGCGGTCTCAGTTTTGGTTTTGATCGCTTTAAGCTTAGGGTTGGGGGCTTATTTTGCCGATCTGCGCGAAGAGCATTACCTTGAAGCCGTGGAGAGCTTAGGCGGTTTCATCTGTTTGGTCGCCAATTTTGCCTATATTTTTTTAACGATCATTATTTTCGGCGGTTTGGCCCATTGGCATGCGATCGGTAAATTGCCCACCCTTATGCCCCTTAAAACCGCCCTGGTTGCCTGGACGGCCTTTGGCCTTTTTATCGGCGTTGCGGCGGTTTGGCTGGGTTTGCGTAAGCTGGAAGCGAAGGAATATTAAATTTCAGAACGCCGCCGGCTCTAACTCCCTCCAGCTCCCTCTTTACAAAAGAGGGAGAGCGATCGGATACCCTCGCTTTTGTAAAGAGAGGGTCGGCGGTAGCCGGGGAGAGTTAGTAGGCCGGCAACACAATCAATAATATTGCCCTTGGGCGAACTTTTAGTATAATAACCTTATGCTTGATCCTAAATTTATCCGTCAAAATCCCGATGTGGTGCGTGCGGCTTTGAAAAGCCGTAATAGCAAATTCGACCTTGATGCTTTTTTGGCCCTGGACGCTAAGCGCCTAGAGCTTTTAAAGGCAACGGAGGATATCGCCGCAGGGCAAAACAATATCGATACTGAGATTAAAGCGTTATTAAAGAATAAGCAGGACCCTAAGCCGAAGATCGCCCAGAGTAAAGAGCTTAAAGTCAAACTGGAAGCGGTAAAGAGCGAATTTACTCCGCTGGATAAAGAGTGGGAAGATAAATTATTGCGTATTCCTAATACTCCCCATGCCGATGTTCCGATAGGTGATCCTACCTGCAACAAGATCGTGCGCACCGTGGAGCGCAAGCCGTCCTTTGATTTTAAGCCGTTGGACCATATTGCGATCGCGGAAAAATGGGATATCGTCGATTTTAAACGCGGTGCCAAGCTGAGCGGTTCCAATTTTATTTTGTATAAAGGTGCCGGGGCGCAATTAGAGCGCGCGTTGATCAATTTTATGCTTGACCTGCATACCCGCGAACACGGTTATACCGAGGTCTGGCCGCCCAAGCTGGTCAATGCCGATTCGATGCGCGCAACCGGCCAGCTGCCTAATTTTAAAGATGATATGTATTCCGTGCCGGTCGAGGATGCGCAGGAGTTGTATTTGATCCCGACCGCCGAGGTCCCGGTGACGAACATTTTTCGTGATGAGATATTGGAGGAGGAGAAGCTTCCGATTTTTTATACGGCTTATACGCCCTGTTTCCGGAAGGAAGCCGGTTCTTACGGCAAGGATACCAAAGGGCTGATGCGTGTTCATGAGTTCGATAAAGTAGAGTTGGTCAAGTTCGTAAAGCCGGAAGATTCTTATGCCGAGCACGAGAAGCTTCTAAATGACGCTTTGCGTGTTCTAGACCTTTTGGGGTTAAGTTACCGTATTTTGCTTTTGGCCAGCGGCGATATGGGCTTTGGCGCGGCAAAATGCTACGATATTGAGATCTACTGCCCCGGTATTGATAAGTGGCTGGAGGTCTCGAGCTGTTCTAACTTCGAAGATTTTCAGGCGCGCCGCGGTAATATCCGCTATCGCGAAAAAGCCACAGGAAAAATAAAGTTTGTCCATACGCTTAACGGCTCAGGGGTGGCTTTGGCGCGCTTGGTCGTTGCGATCTTGGAGAATTACCAGCAAAAAGACGGGCATGTCAGTGTGCCGCAAGTTTTAAGGGGGTATTTGAATGGCCGTGAAACAATCTAACGATAATTTTTTTCTGGCGTTAGTAAAATTTATTTTGTTTCTGGGTATTCTTTATTTTGCCGCCGGTTTTACTTATCAATTTGCCATGGCGGTCCATGGCGCGGCGGATGTGGATATTTTACTCTTGCCGGGAACGGTATTTTTTGCCTTTTGTTACTATCTTTTTGTTAAAGATTTAAATGAAGCCTACAAGAAGATCCAGACTTTCTTTTTCCGTGCCCCGGCTTTATCCAACTTAGTGCCCTTTTTGCTTTTGCTGGCGGCGATCACCTATTTTGTCCTGATGAAATTCTTTAATATGGCGATCAACCGTGCGGCTTTTGTCTTCGTCGGCGGCTTTATTGTTTCGGCACACCTGATCTTTGTCTCGCACGAGACCCGCGGCGAATCTTTTGCCCAATTTGCCGGGTATCTTTTTAATTTCAGCCTTTACTACCTGGTCAACATCATGCTTCTCGCGGCTTATTTTAATGTTGTCTTTAACTTCAATGTTTTGAGAGTTTTCTTAGACAGCCTGGAACGCAGCATCGCCGTGGTCCGTAATTTTTTCTAAGGGAGGCGCATGACCTTCTGGCCGTTCCTGCACTTTTTCGGGTTTATTCTCTACTCTGCCATGGCGTTTATCGCTATTTTGCGTAACCCCCGTGCCAGGATCAATCACGCTTTTGCGCTTTTTATCTTTTCCCTTGCCGTTTGGAGTTTTGGTAAGATATTTGTTCATAGCCCGCATACTCTTTATGTGCAGGCACAAATTTTCGAATATATTGCTTCGTTCGGTTGGATTGGTTTTTCTGCGTCTTTTTTCTGGTTTTCCATTGTTTTTACCAACCGCGATAAAAATTGGCGCCCGGTATATTCGATTATTTTGATTGGAATTACTTTATTTTTTCTCCACTTACAATTTTCCGGCGGCCTGCTCGAAGGGCATTCCCGGCAATTGTATGGCTGGGGTAATGTTTGGCGCCAATCGCTGTTTTCTTATCTCTTTTTTAGTTACTACTTTATTTTTATGGTTTTATCCATAGCGATCTTTTTTAAAGCGGCGCGGGCATCAAAGAGTGAATTTCAACAAAAACAGGCCGTTATTATATTGCTCACCGTTACCGCGCCGCTTTTGTTTGGGACCTTGACCGACGTGGTTTTCCCTCTTTTTAAAATAGCTAGAATACCGGAGATCGCCGATGTAAGCGCGATCTTTTGCCCGATCGGCGTGCTTTATGCTATGGCGAAGTATAAATTTTTGACGATCACTCCGGCGATGGCAGCCGATAATATTATCTCTACGATGGCCGATTTTCTTATTTTGGTTGATCCGCAAGGCAAGGTGATCACGGTTAATAATGCTATTTTAAAATTTTTAGGTTACGAGGAGAAAGATGTTGTCGATAAGGATTTTTCTGTTTTTTTTCCTATGGAGCGCCCGGCGCGGGATTTTTTCGAGGAGATAAAAATCGCCCAAAGCATTAATAGCCGGGAGTGTTATTTCCGTAATAAAAACGGGATCGATGCGCCGGTGATCTTTTCGGCATCGGCGTTAAGGGACGAAAACGCCTTGTTGGCGGGTTTTGTCTGCATTGTCCGGGATATCAGCGAGTTTAAAAAGACCGAAGATGTTTTATGGCGCGCCAAAGAGGAGTTGGAAGAAGAGATACAGCTTAGGACCATGGACCTGCGCTTAGCTAATGAGCAGCTGGCCTTAGCGTATAAATTAACACGGGATATCCTGCAAAAAGCGCCGTTTGGTATTTATGTAGTAAATTCGAGCGGTACGGTGGAATACGCCAACGAGGCGATGGTGACGATCGCCGGCCGCAGCGAGGACGAGTTAGCCAGGACCAATATCTTTTCGATCAATGCCTATAATGACCTCGGCCTTACGGCGAAGATCAAGGCGGTCTTTGATAGTGACGAGCCGTTCGTCATGAACAGCGTAAAAGTCGATTCTTATTACTCTAAAAAACCCGCGGTGGTCAATTATCGGGGTATCTCCATGGAAGAGGCCGGCAGGAAGGCGCTGATCTTTGTCGAGGACGTTACCGATAAATTACGCTTGGAAGATGAATTGATAAAAGCGCATAAACTCGAATCGGTGGGTATTTTAGCCGGCGGTATCGCTCATGATTTTAATAATATTTTAAGCATTATTTTAAGCAATGTGAGCTTTGTGCGTATCAGTACGATCGACAACCCTTCGCTGCGTGAGCCATTGCTTGACGCCGAAAAAGCTACCCGCCGTGCCCGTGACCTTACCCAGCAGCTTTTAATTTTTTCGCGCGGCGGCATGCCGGTAAAAAAAGTCGTTAATATCGATACGATCATTACCGATACGGTCAATTTTGCTTTGCAGGGTTCGCGTTCGCGCGCGCAGTTTGATATAAAAAATGATCTATGGCCGGTGGAGATCGATGTGGGCCAGATCAATCAGGTCATTCAAAACCTGGTGATCAACGCCGACCAGGCGATGTCCCAGGGTGGTACGATCGCGATCAGCGCGGTAAATTTAGAAATAAAAAAAGAACAAAGCTTACCCCTTGCCCCCGGCCGTCATGTCAAGATCTCGGTGAAGGATTCCGGCATCGGTATACCGCCGGAGCATCTGCAAAAAATATTTGACCCGTACTTTACCACCAAACAAAAAGGCAGCGGCCTTGGCCTTGCCATCGCTTATTCGGTGATTAAAAAACATAACGGCTTGATCGTAGTCGATTCTAAGCTCGGCCATGGTGCCAACTTTGATATTTATCTGCCGGCGTGCGATAGCTTGCCCGATGAGGTTCATAAGCCGGCGGGGGCGGTCTTTCCCGGGCATGGGTCGATCTTAGTCATGGATGATGAGGAGTATGTGCGTAATTCCCTGTTGCGCGGTTTAAAGAGCCTAGGGTATGAAGCCACGGCCGCATCCCGGGGGGAAGAGGCGTTGGACCTATATGCTAAATCGGTTGCGGCGGGCAAGATGTTTGACCTGGTTATTCTCGATCTGACGATCCCCGCAGGAATGGGCGGCTTAAAGGCTTTAGAAGAACTTAAAAAGATCAATCCTTTCGTCAAGGCCGTGGTCTCCAGCGGTTACTCCAATGACCCGGTCATGGCGGATTACGCTAAATATGGATTTATTGATGTTTTAGCTAAGCCCTACGATGTGAAGACCTTAAGCGAAGTGGCCTACCGCGCCTTGCATGTGTGATCCTTGAACGCTTTTTTCAAAAATCGCCTTGCTAAAGCATTTTTAATATGTTATTTTTTAGTAAATTGATTTATTGCCTGGGGAGGCGATGAGATTGGCTTTTGTAAAAAGGAGTTGCCTCTCTATGCTGCGTAGAGTGATATCGTGCTTGGTTTTGATTGCGTTTTGCTTTTCCCAGATTAACGGTTATTCACAGTCATTTGCCGGATCGGCCGGCCGTACTTTCGTACTGAATCTTTTGCCGGCCTCTTCTGCTTTCGAGCCTTTGACGATTACCGGGCTCAAGCTCTATGCTCATGATCCGTTTAAATTCGACTTTCTGATTAAAGAGGGGGATGCCCACTATACCGATCTTCAGTTGAAAGAAGAGTCCGGCCGTTTGATCAGCTACTTTTTAACTTCATTAACCGTTCCTGAAAAGGATTTATGGGTCAACCTTTCACCTTATGAAAATAACCGTATTGCCCCTCAAGAGTTTTCTACTACCCAGATGGGCGCGGATATGCTGGGTCAGGATTACATTTTAAAGCAATTGGCCGCTTCCCTTACCTACCCCGAAACCGAGGTGGGGAAGAAATATTGGAAGAATATTGGCAATTCCGCTGTACCGACACAAAATTTCCAGCGTGTCTGGATCGTTCCTGATAAGGCTGTAGTTTATGCCGATAACGACAAGGCCTATGTAGGTGAGTCGACTTTGAAGGTGATGGTGGAAGATGATTATTTGGCCGGGCAACGGGCTGTCATTGCGAGCGTAGCGAAGCAATCTCAACCGGGGATTGTCACGCTTCGCAAAGCTCCGGTTCGCAATGACGCAACCCAAGCTTTTAAAACCCACATCCTTCCCCTGATCGAAAAAGAAGTTAATCAGGGTAAGAGCTTTGCCCGGTTACGTCAAACTTATAAAGCCTTGATATTGGCCGCCTGGTTTAAGAAGCATTTGAAAGAAAATATTATCAATAAGATTTATTCCGGCCAAAATAAGGTCAACGGTGTTAATACCGCCGATCCCAAAACTAAAGAAAAGATCTACGCGCAATACTTGCAATCTTGCAAACAAGGCGCTTATAATTACATCAAACGTGAACAATCATTTAATAAGATATTGCGGCGCCAATATTTTTCGGGCGGGCTTGAGATGGCGGTCGATCCCGTAGTCAAGCCGCTTACCTTGCCTTTGCCGCGTTTCGACGGCGCGGTGACAACCGAACTGACTGTTGCCGGTACTCCTAAGATGCCGCCTCAAGTGATCGAGCAGATCATTCATGGATTATTTGTAGTTGAAGAAAACGGCCGCAGGGTTATTTATGCTAATAATGGCGATTTGCTTAAGTACCGTGCGCAATTTGAAAAGTTTTTGGGGGACAATGTAAGCGAAAAAATGATGCTGCGTTATATTGTTGCTCACGAGGTTTTCCACGCCATCGTAGAGAAGGCAAGCCAAGACCCTAAGATAGGGAGGGCGTTACGTTTTTATACCGATCAGGACGAAGAGGACTCCGCGGATAATTTTGCCTTTGCGTGCACTCTGGGCAAGGATAAGCTTTACAAGTTTGAGCGGGATGACCTTGCCGATATTGGGGAAAAGATTGGCATCGACCTTTTGTACATGGCCGAACGTAATTCTAAGAGCGTCGACGATTTGCTTGATGCTTTTAACATTGATGCTGATGTAGAATTTAAAACTCCGGATGAGTTGGAGGTCGTTAAAAGGGAGGCTGAAAAACGCGGAGATGCGGTCAAGCCGATGACGGCTGAGGTCAGCGAAATGGTCAGGACTATTGCCGGGGTAGCGACGACGACGGCGATTATTGGCACTGCAGTATGGGCGGTTATAGATGCGGCTAACATGCTTGCCAATGTAAATGATTTTAAAATGCATGCTAAAGAATTTTGTTCATCGCATACACCGAGACAAATCAGGGCAGTTGTGAATAAATATGTTGATTATGTTAAGGCAGATAGCTCAGGTTTTTATCCCATGAACATTGGCCGCATCTTGGATGATGCCGGTGAATGGATGGAAAGTTTTACTGAAAAACAATTGATCCGGTTGTTGAGGGCGATGGTGCTAACTGCACCTTATGAAGTTTTAAAAAATGTCGATAAATTTGAACCACGCCTTACTACCGGCCAGATAAAAGCTCTTTTTGCTAAAGCGAAATGGGACGGGGAAGATTATTACGATAAACATTCTGGGTTTGAAAGGGTAGTAAAAGCGTTATCTTATCTTGACCGGGCTCAAGCCGTAAACATTATTTTAACTGATGGGCCGGTATTGTACGAGTATACTTTAAAGCATATCCCAGAGCTTAATGCTTATTTATCTCCTTCCCAATTGGCTTTGCTTCTTCGCAGCATCGTGGTCAAAGAGTCGTATTGTTCAAAGTATGTCTTAGATAGCCGAGGACAATGGCTGCCGTTATTGCCCGGGAATTATATTCTTGATGTCCTTAACCTTATTGTTGATGTGGATAAAGATTTTGGCCTATATATTTCTCAATTGTTAAGCTGCATCCATGAATTTGCGCCTTATCTTGGCCGCCCTGGGACGAGGTCTCTTTTAAGCAGAATTTTGGCCAAGGATCCCGATCTTATATTAACGAAGACGGAAAGTTTTACTCCGTATTATAGTGAGCCGGAATTCTTATCATTGCTGACGGCGGTTATAGGAAATTGTTCTTCCGCGGTTTTGTCAGCACACAGAGGTAAATGGGAAAAACATTTTAAGGGGAATCCTCAAGAGCTAATTGATAAGGCTAAGGTGCGAGAGGATGCGCAGGCAGCGGCTTACAGGTTGTCGCGTCCGTCTTATACATCAAGCGATTCAGGGGCTGATTCGGGTGGAAACACTAATGACGAGACTCCTTTTGATGATTCCGGCCCTACACCGGACCGTTCCGGTTTTACGAAAACTATTGCCGACATCCTCCAGGGTCTTTTTGCGGTGGAGCAGGACGGCAAGCTTAAAATTTATACCAACCGCCAGCAGCTTGAGCAACATTTAGGCGATATCGCTAAAGAGTTGGGTATACCCAGGGAACAGTTGACACTGGAGATGGCCCGCCGCTATATCGACGGCCACGAGACCGGCCATGCGCTTTGCCATGTTTTGGGCATTAAGCTTGATCGTAATACCGAAGAGCGATTTTCCGATTTGATTGCTATGGCATTTTTGAAAAACGGTGTCAATATCCCCAAGGGTTTGCGGCCGATCATTACGATTGTCACCGCGGCGCTGAATACAAAATTACGCGCCGAAGGCAAGATTACCGAGGATATTGACTTTTTCGAGTATATTCAAAACCTCGATCCTTACGACCATGCCGACCCCAAGGCTCTGGAAGCCTTGCTAAGAACCATCGGTATCGACGTGGAGGTGATCGATTCTACTCCGGAAGAGATGGCGCGTATTAAAGCCCAGCTTAATGCGCAACCCGGGGCTAAGGTCGAACAGGACGTCGGCGGTATTGATTATTCTAAACATTTTCAGGTAGAGGAGCGCGGTGCCGGCATTAAGGTTGTTTCGACGGCTTTACGCAGCGTTGACCCCAGCCATTTTACCGGTTTCACTTTTCAGATCGTCAATATCACCCGCAATAGAGTAACAAATCCTTAAATATCCCTTGCCCGCGCCTGCCTGCTGTGTTATATATATAACTTATTATCCTAGGGGGGATTTTGAGCAATAAAATATTTTTTATCGGGTCTTTATTTTGCCTGGCGCTTGGTGGCCGTGCTTTTGCTTATGCGTTAGGCAATGTCGAGCTTAAGCCCGTGGCGTCACTTTCCGAGGTTTATGACGACAATATCACCTATTCTAACCATAACCGGATCAGCGATTTTATTACCCAATCTTTATTGGGGGTTTCAGCAAATTACGCCGGTAAGACCGCAAACTTTACCTTTGTCGGAGCATTGCGATATGATGTTTTTGCCGAAAATCCTTCTTTTGATAACCTCTCGGAAAATTTTGTTTTAAATGCCAAAAAAGATTTATCCCAATACGACAGCCTCTCTTTTTCCAATAGTTTCAACCATGCTCAGGAGCCGCGTAGCTTTGAAGATGAATTCGGGCGCACCAATGGCCGGTATAGTTATTATTATAACAATACTACCACCGCTTATTCCCGCGATCTTTCGCAAAACCTCTCCTTTGACCTGCACGAGACCCATGAGCTTTTAGTCTACTCGCGTAATAATATCAGTGACGCCTATCTGGATAAGATCGGTTCAGCTTGGCACTATGCTTACAATCCCGAGACGGTCGCGCTCTTGTCTTACGATTATTCGCTTAGCCACTTTGACCCCGGCACGAGCATGTCGGAGCATACGGTTACGATCGGCGCGCGCCGCTACCTGACCAATCAGTTTTATGTTGAAGGTGACAGCGGCGTCGATATCTTCACTTCTTTTGCCAAGCGTTCCTACGTCGAACCGCTTTTTTCGGTTACCCTTAACGATACGGTCGATAATGTTACGGTGGCCGGGCTGAATTTTACCAAAGAGTATTCGCCCAATCTTTACTCCGAAGATGTTTTAGATGCGTGGCGTATTTCGGCCAATATTCAGCGCCAGCTCTTTGCCCGCCTGGCCGGCAACATGAACTTTTTTTGGGGGCAAGGCACATATATTACGAGCAAGACCAAAGATGATTTGATCGGGGCAAAGGTCGGCTTAGCTTACGACCTCTCGCCTAAAGTGCAGTTGCTTGTGGATTACAGCTACTCGCATGTCAGCTCTAATATAGATAGCCGCGAATATTACCGTAACAGCACGCGGTTAGGGGTAAAGGTAGGCTTTTAATGATCAAAGAACACTTTAGCCTTTTGCGCCGCTCGCTGATCTTTTTCGATATGTGCGTGATCGCCTGCGCCGCGGTTACCGGTTATTATTTACGCGACAATATCGGGCCGCTATATTCTTACTCCGATTACCTTATGCTTTTGCCGGTATACCTTTTTATCTGGAGTATTACGCTTAAGTCTTTCGAGGTTTATCAATCCTTCCGCGTTAAGCCCCTGATCGAGAATTGTTGGGGCGTCTGGAAGGCCGGCATCGTCACTTTTGTAGTCTTTGCCAGTTTGATCCAATTATTTAAATTGACTTACGTCAGCCGCAGCCTGGTGATCATTACGACGGTGATCGCCTGGGGTTTTTTAAGTTTAGAAAAGCTTGCGCTCATGTATTTTTTCCGTGCCATACGGCGTAAGGGCCTTAATTACCGCAATATTCTTTTAGTCGGCACCGGCCCCCGTGCCCAGCGGTTTATCGAGATCATCGAGGCGAATAAAGAGTGGGGTTTGCGCATCATCGGCTTAGTCGATGAAGACGCCGGGCTTAAAGGCACCGAGGTTAAAGGCTACAAGGTGATCGGAGCGTTCGATGATATCCCGGATATCGTCCACAATACCGTGGTCGATGAGGTGGCCTTTGTTGTGCCGCGCTCCTGGATGGACCGCATCGAGGTGATCATCCACTTTTGCGAAGTCGAGGGGATCAAGATCCACGTTGCCGTGGACCATTTTGAGTTGAAATTTTACCGCGCTCATCTGAGTAATCTGGGCGGTTTCCCGCTGGTCTCGTTCGAGACCGGTGTCGACCGGCTTTTAGGGCTGGTATTAAAACGTTTTGCCGATATCATTGTTTCGGGTTTTTCTTTGATCATCTTATCGCCGCTATTTTTGATCACGGCGATTTTAATTAAAGCTACCTCGCCGGGCCCGGTATTTTTTCGTCAGGAACGCAGCGGCCTGAGCGGCAGGAAGTTTATCCTTTATAAATTTCGCACCATGGTCGCCGACGCCGAGGCCCAAAAAGCCGATCTGCTCAAGCATAACGAGATGGGCGGCCCGGTCTTTAAAATGGCCAATGACCCGCGGGTCACGCCTTTGGGTAAATATTTGCGTAAATTGAGTATCGACGAATTGCCCCAATTTTGGAACGTTTTTAGCGGCGATATGTCGATCGTGGGCCCAAGGCCGCCGCTACCCAGCGAAGTCTCCGATTACGATAATTGGCACCGCCGGCGTTTAAGCATGCGCCCGGGGATAACCTGCATCTGGCAGGTATCGGGCCGCAATAAGATCGTCGATTTTAACCGTTGGGTGGCCTTGGACCTGGAGTATATCGATAATTGGTCGTTGGCTTTAGATATAAAGATTTTCTTAAAAACATTTCCTGTGGTATTATTCGGCATCGGTGCAAAATAGAAATTATTGTTTCGTGTAGGGACGCGATTTATCGCGTCCGGGAATTAAAGGAGGTTCTGATGAACGGTAAATTTTTCGTTGTCATGTTTTTTTCCAGTGTAATGGCGATCGGCGTTTTTGCCCAGCAAAAGCCGGCGGCTAAGGCATCGGTTGCTATTGGCGTGGCGGTAGATGTGCCTGCGGTTAAGCCTGCGGATAAACCGGCTGATCCTGCTCCAAAGCCGTTAGGCGATAATACGATCACTCAGTATATTGTGGGTATCGGCGATATTTTGGATATCAGCGTCTTACAGCCGGATAAGCTTGATGCTGAGGTCACCGTGGCGCCGGATGGCTCGGTCAATTTCCCTTATGTGGGCATGGTGCCGGCCAAGGGGTTAAGCCTGGCGCAGATCCAGGATGATATCCAGAAAAAGCTCTCCGATGGTTATATGAAATACCCGGTGGTGGCGGTTTCTTTAAAACAATCTTTAAGTAAGAAATTCTTTGTTTATGGCGAAGTGATCAAGCCGGGTACATATTTTTGCGATGAATCGACCACGGTGTTGCGCGCCATTTCTTTAGCCGGCGGGTTTACCAAGTTCGGCTCTTCCAGCAATGTAAAGATTTTACGTGCCCGCAAAGATAAGCCCGGCTACGATGCGATGAGGGTCAATGTTAAAGGATTGATGGATGGCGACGCAAAAGAAGATATTTTGCTTATGCCCGACGATATATTGGTTGTTTCCGAAGGTATGTTCTAGGTAGTGTAGGGGCGAATGATTATTCGCCCGTTTTTAAATAAACAGGAGGTTCAAATGGAGGTTAATTCTATTAACGCAATGACCGCACGCGATTATCTGCGTGTGATCTTTCGCCACAAAACCACGATTTTGGTGACTTTTTTTACGGTAATGGTGGTGGTGGTCTTGGGGCTGATGTTTAAGACGCCCAGCTACACCGCGACCGTGACGATGATGGTCTCGGCAGATAAGATGGTCGAGTCGCCGTATTACCGCGATCTGGGTGCGAGCAATTTAAGCCCGGCTCTCGCGCAAACCACGATCGTTACCTCCGACCCGGTGATCAACCTGGCGGTCAAGGCTTTGGGCCTTTGGCAAAAGCCGTTAGATTACGAGACCAAGTTTTGTACGCCGCTCAAAAGCGCGTATGTGAGATTGATGGCGAAGATGACGAAAGCGCAAGCGGATCGCCTGCCTAAAGAACAGCAGCAGGCTTTTGCTTTCCGCATGGCGAGCGAAGAGCTTAAATCTAATATCGATGTTGCCCCGGTGCGCGATACTAATCTCTTTACGATCACGGTTACGGATTTTGATGCCGTCGGCGCCGCGATCATCGCTAATACCGTCAGCCGCGCCTACGTGATCTTTGATCTGGAACAGCAAGCCGCGGAACTGCAATTAAAGTACGGCGAAAAGCACCCGACGGTTTTACAGCTTAAAGATAATATCGAAAAAATGGCGAAGAATCTTACGGGTACGCCGCTGCCGGATATCGACGCGATCGGCCCGGCCAGCGTGAAGGTGATCGAGCAGGCCAATGTGCCGCTTAAACCCACCGGCCCGTCCCGCAAGGTCATTGCCCTTTTAGCTTTAGTCATGGCGGCATTTTTAAGCATTATGCTCGCTTTTATCTTTGAATATGCCGACAATACCTTTAAGGGGCCGCGCGATATTGAAGATTTTTTAAATGTCGCTTATCTTGGCTTTGTGCCGAAAAAAGCCCAGCTGGCCGATTATTACGATTTAGCCGACCAGATCTATCTTTTAATGCACGACCAAAACGCCAAGAGCGTGATGTTTTCCGGCGCGGTCGAGCATGAAGGGGTCAGCGCGACTTTGGCTAACTTGGCATCTTATTTTTCTCATGCCGGCGCGCATAAAGTTTTAGTTATTGATACCAATTTGCGTAAGCCATCATTGCACACAGCCTTTAAAATGACCCAGGCCGATGGTTTGACTGAGATCATCGAAGGTAAATTGACTTTAGAGAAAGGGGTGAAGAAGTTGTCGGATAACCTGCACTTTATCTCAACGGGTAAAGTCTCTTTAAACCCGGCGACCTTGCTTAACTCGCACGCTATGCGTGAACTCCTGAAAAATGCCAAAGAGCGTTATGATATTATTTTGCTCGATTCGCCGGCAGCGATCATTTCGCGCGATGCCTTTATCCTGGGCCAGCAGGTAGATGCGGTGGTTATCTCGGTCAATGAGGGCAAGACGCGCCGGCCGGTAGTAAAAGCCGTGCTGGATGCCTTTACGCGCAGCAAAGTCAATGTGATGGGGGTAGTGCTTAACAACCGCACCTTCCCGATCCCTGAGGGGCTCTATCATAAGGTGTAACCTTATGGGATTGCAAATTGCAGATTGCATATTGCAGATTAATCGAGCACCGTAAGATTGCAATATTGTAAATTGATTAGGTATGGCGAAGTACAACAAGTTTGAAGATTTACCTGTTTGGCAGGCAGCTAAGAAATTGGCAGTTGATATTTACAAGACTGTTAATAGCACTAAGTTGGCCAAAGATTTTGGCTTACGTGAGCAGATGCAAAGATCTGCGGTATCAGTGTCTAGTAACATTGCCGAAGGGTTCGAAAGAGGCTCTAAGCAGGAATTTGTGCAGTTTTTGTATGTTGCACGTGGTTCGTGCGGTGAGTTGCGTTCCCAATTGCAGATTGCTAAAGATGTTGGGTATCTTAGTCAAGACGAGCCTGATGCGTTGTGTGGTTTAGCTCAGGATATTTCTGGGCAGATTAACGGTTTTATTGAATATTTAAAGTCCAGCGACCGAGTTGGTCAGAAACATCAATAATTTCTCATGGTTCTGTAGTGGTAGGATCGAAAATTTGCAATGTGCAAGCTTTGGTTTGGAGATCGGTAATGTGCAATATGCAATCTGCAATATGCAATTTATTTTATGCAAAGTAAACAATATATTTTAGTTGCCGGAGGTGCCGGCTACATCGGCTCGCATATGACGCAATTGCTGGTGGAGAAGGGCTATGCTCCGGTAGTGTTTGACAATTTAAGCACCGGTTACAAGAGCCTGGTGTCGAAAGACGCCATTTTTGTTAAGGGCGATCTGCATGATACCGCGTCTTTGGGTAAGGTTTTTGCCAAGTATCACATCGGTGCGGTAATGCACTTTGCCGCCTCGATCGAAGTGGGCGAGTCGGTGCGTAACCCGCTTAAGTATTACGAAAATAATGTTGCCTGCGCGATCAGCCTGCTTAAGGCAATGCATGAGCATAAGGTAAAGAAATTTATCTTCTCGTCTACGGCGGCAGTCTATGGCGAGCCCAAGCATATCCCGATATTAGAGGATAACCCCACGGTGCCGACTAATCCTTACGGCCGCACTAAGCTGATGATCGAGAATATTTTAAGCGATTTGTCCAATGCCCATGATTTAAATTACATTGCTTTGCGCTACTTTAATGTGGCCGGGGCGCACGCCAACGGATCAATCGGCGAGATGCACAACCCCGAGAGCCACTTGATCCCCAATGTCTTAAAAGCGATCAAAGGCTCCCGCAAAGAGCTTACGCTGTTTGGCGACGATTACCCGACCCCTGACGGCACCTGCGTGCGCGATTATATCCATGTCGTCGACTTATGCGCCGCGCACTTACTGGCGCTTAAAGCCCTGGATAAAGGCATTAAAAACCAGGCCTTTAATTTAGGTAACGGTAATGGCTACTCGGTAAAAGAGGTAATTGCCGCCGCCGAAGAGGTGGCCGGCAAAAAAGTTAAAGTAAAGATCTGCCCGCGCCGGCCCGGTGATTCAGCTAAGCTTGTGGCATCTTCGCAAAAAGCTCAGGATGTCTTAGGCTGGCAACCGCAGCTTGGTTTAAACGAGATGGTCGCGTCCGCCTGGAAATGGGAATCTCGTTGATATGTTCCTGGAAAATATTGCATTTGCGGTGAATATATGGTATATTCTCCGCAGGAGATGCGGTGAATATGAAATACATTCATGAAGCAGCCCATTGGCCGAAGTTTGTCTGGGATTATGAGCATATAACTACAATCCTTGGCCGGGTACGTAACCACCAGGGGGTGTTAATGGGGCGAATGGCGGCAATGGGTTTTGCCCTGCGTGCAGAGGCACTGCTGCATACTCTTACCCTGGATGTTTTAAAAAGCAGTGAAATTGAAGGCGATATTCTTGACGTGGCCCAAGTACGTTCGTCAATTGCCCGCAGGCTTGGGATGGATATCGCAGGGCTGGTCGCCGCCGATCGCCATGTTGACGGTGTTGTTGAGATGATGCTCGATGCTACGCAGAACTTTGATAAGCCGCTTACGAAAGACCGCTTGTTTGGCTGGCAGGCGTCGCTGTTTCCTTCTGGACGAAGCGGGATGCATAAGATTATTGTCGGTAAGTGGCGTAATGACAGCCACGGCCCCATGCGGGTCGTTTCCGGGCCAATCGGCCGGGAGCTGGTTCATTTTGAGGCGCCTGCCGCTGTTCGGGTTGATTCTGAGATGAAGAATTTTATTGGCTGGTTCAACCATCCCAACCAGGTTGATCTTGTATTGAATGCGGCGATCGCGCACTTATGGTTTGTTACGATTCATCCTTTTGAAGACGGTAACGGACGCATTGCGCGCGCTATTACGGATATGCAACTGGCACGCGCAGATGGCCAGAAAGAGCGTTTTTACAGCATGTCTGTTCAAATACGCAAGGAGCGCAAAGACTATTACGAGATACTTGAGCGGACTCAATGTAATGCGCGTATGGATATTACCGCTTGGCTGGAGTGGTTTTTAACATGTTTAAACCGGGCGTTTGATATGACCGAAACTACTCTGGCGGCAGTATTCAGTAAGGCACGTTTCATGGAGGCTAATCCGGTGGGGTCGATCAATGAGCGTCAGCGTATGGTGGTCAATAAATTATTCGATGGTTTTGCCGGAAAGCTTACATCTTCTAAATGGGCAAAGATGGCAAAGTGCTCGCAGGATACGGCTTTGCGTGATATCTTAGAGCTTGTTAAAAAGGGAATTCTTGTGAAAGATCCCGCCGGTGGGCGCAGTACAAGTTATTCGCTCAATGAGACTTAATCGAGCCAAGCAACAGCGCAGCCAAGATTGTAGTCGAATTAGTGCCCGTCGCAGTTCGAGTAAATCAGGTGATTTACTCGATATCTGGCTGCAGGGCGAGGGTGCTTGTGCCCGCTGTGTGGCGTAGGGGCGAATGATTATTTGCCCGCGTTTCGGCGTAGGGGTAGCCCGTGCTTGTCCCTGCGAAGCCATTGAAGGCGAAGCAGGATGGCTGCCCGTGTTTAATGTGAATACAGGTATGTGCCACGGGAATTGCGGTATGCTAAGATTTGCCGAGTTACCAATATTATAAAACCTATCCTGGAAACCATGCTATTATGTGTGTAATTTTCCTATTTGCCTTCCTTTTCCTGAGCAGGTATAATTAAGCTATGAAAAAGCTAAAAGTTTATTTGGATACGTCAGTAATCAGTTTTGTTTACGCCGATGACGCTCCGGAGAAGCAAAGCATTACTAAAGAGTTTTTTGCTGTTTATTTTGATAAATACGATGTTTCTATATCGTCCGTTGTTTTGGCGGAGATTGAAAATACTCGCGACGAGGCGTTGAGAAAGAAATTATTGGGTGTGGTTGAAAAGCATGATATTCCAGTCATGGATATAGCGGAAAAAGACCAGGAAACCATTTACGCCCTGGCAAATAAATACGTTAAGGCAAAAATTATTCCCGCTAATAAATTCGATGATGCTGTACATATTGCCATTTGCGCCTATTATAATTTTGATATTTTGTTAAGCTGGAATTTTCGTCATTTAGCTAATATAAATAAGCAGATACAAGTTAACGCGCTTAACGCTAAAGAGGGGTATTCAAAAGAACTATTTCTTATAAACCCCATGGAGGTTATTTATGAAAAAACATGAAGGACATGTTTCTGTTATGCAGGAAGAAGTTTGGAAGATGAAAGATAAGGTTTTTGTCGACACAAAAGGCTTAGATGCTAAAGATTTTTTTTGCTACATAAAAGATAAATGTAAGAAGTCGAAGGTTTGCAAGCGCCACCACGCTTCTGCTTGTTGATGATGCTCTCTTTTCCCCAGGCTGATGCACCGGAAAAATTAAGCACGGTGGCTAAAGAGATAGAAAATTTTCTTATCGAACCATTGAAGTCAGTAGGGTAGGGGGCGAATGATTATTCGCCCGCGTTTCGGAGTAGGGGCGGGGTTTCCCCGCCCATGTCGTTCTTGTGGGGGGCACAGCGTGCTGCGCCTATGGTGAAAAGATAAGCGGGTGTTAATGTTTTCCGTTTTCCCAGCCACCGGATCGGCTGGCAAGCGGGTCTGACCCCGTTATTTTGCTCCAGGGGCGTCCTTTGAGGGCGAATATCGGCGCCTGCCTGCCGGTAGGCAGGGTAGCTGGTGTGTGGCGCGGGGATTGACCGGAATTGCATTAGAACCTTGACATTTAGCGAAAAATATTGTATATATGTATACAGAGAGTTGTATAAAAATATACAATAAATGAGCAAATATATACAAAAAATATGGAATATCGCATAAATAAACAGGGTTTATTGGATACCTTAAGCGTGTGGAACGGATTTTTAAAGAAAAAAGTCCATCTTATCGCATGTGGTGGTACGGCAATGACGCTTATCGGCGTAAAAGCTTCGACTAAGGATGTTGATTTTGTTGTGCCGGTTGAGGCGAATATGATTACCTGATAAAAACTATCAAGGACTTAGGGTACGTACCCGCTTCGGGTTATGGTTGGGCTAAAGACAATGGGTTTATATTTGATTTATTCAAGGGCAAGAGGGTGTTTACTACAGAATTATTAGATTCGCCGTTAGAATCAGGGCGCAATATAACATTGGTTGAGTTTAGCCATATTTATGTGGGCATTCTTAATTATTACGATTTAATTATCAGTAAATTGTTTCGCGGAACCCGCGTGGATATTGATGATTGCCTTGCGTTGGTAAAAAATAAAAAGAGCGATATTGATATCGCCCAATTAGCCGGGCGGTTTAAGGAAACCGCCTCTTATGATATTGCCGAGAATAAGGTAAATAATAATTTAGATAATTTTTTAAAATTGGTGGATAGCATATGAACGAAAAAGAACTGTATAAAAAATTAACTGCGCTTGGGCTTCCTTTGTTTGAAGTCGAAGATACGCATGATGTTGGCGCAGTTTTTTGTCAAATGGTCACAAGTGCTGATTTACGTTTATGGGAAGGTTTTCCTGTGGTTTTAGCTACTGCAAATCAAAATAAATTGTTTGATTATTCTGCTGTTAATAATTGCCTGAAGAATAGTGAAGATAAAAAAAACTTTAGCCTCTTGGTTTTATTGTCGCTCGCGCTATATGGCGTTTTGGGTTTAAAGTTTCCTTGGGCGAAAAATATGAAAACAATGGCTAAGGGTGAGAAGGAATTTAAAGTTTTTTTAGAAAAGTTGAAGAAAGATGCGGAATTTAACCTCGGCGGTAAAAGCATATCGCCGGATCGGCTAAAAAGCGTTTTTACCAGCTATTTTCAGGGGCAGCAAGAACAATTGCATAATCTATCGCGCAGTAAAGATGATTTTGGCCTGGAGCATGCATTATCGCAATTATTTTCATCCAAACAAAAAGAGCTCTTTTTAAAAAAATTTCGCGGAGAAGTTTTGACTAAAACCGAGCGTGAATATTATTCACGTTGCGTTAAGAAGAAAGCTTTAGCTTTGGCAAATAGCGAATTGCATAAAATGGCACAGCAATTGATGGGGGCGTAGGGGCGAATGATTATTCGCATGCGTCATACCCTTCGGGGAGGCTGTGCACTTACGAGCGATCGTGTTTCAAGCGCGTGCCGCCGCGAAGCTTTAGCGTAGCAGCGCGGCAATCTCGATGGACGAGGGGAGATAAGTATTGTGCCCACGGAATTTCTTACCATATGCAATTATACTTGCATATGGTAAATTAGGTTATAGAATAAATAATATGATAAAAAGAAAAATATGGCTTAAAAAGATAGAAGAATTATGGCTGCAGCGGCCGATTGTTTGGCTTGCCGGAGTGCGCCGGGCGGGTAAAACGGTTTTGTCGCAAAGCTTGCCGAATGTCGACTATTTTGACTGCGAATTGCCTCGAGTACGTTCCTTAATGGCTGAGCCGGAGATTTTTTTGCAGGCGCATAGCGGAAAACGCATTGTTTTAGATGAAATTCATCGTTTGGATAACCCATCTGAGTTGTTAAAAATAGCAGCTGATCATTTTCCCGCTACAAAGATTCTTGCTACTGGTTCGTCTTCTTTGAGCGCTTCGGCTAAGTTTAAGGATACCTTAACCGGTAGGAAAAGCCAGCTATGGTTGACACCGATGACTTTTCAGGATATGAGAGATTTTAAGAAATCGGCTCTAAAGCACAGGTTTGTTTTTGGCGGTTTACCGCCTTTTTTTATGAGCAGCAAACTTCCTGAAACTTATTTCCAGGAGTGGATTGATGCTTATTGGGCTAAGGATATACAGGAGTTGTTTCGGTTAGAGCGCCGTGCGTCGTTTCAGAAGTTTCTTGAACTTCTTATGGTCCAAAGCGGCGGTATTTTTCAGGCAAATTCTTTTTCTACTCCTTGCGGCGTAAGCCATACTACGATTGCTACTTATTTACGTGCGCTTGAGGAAACATATGTGGCGCATGTATTGCGCCCATTTAATACCAACAAAAATTCTGAGATCGTTTCCGCGCCAAAAGTTTATATGTTTGATACGGGTTTTGTTTGCTATTATCGCGGTATCCACGCTATTTTGCCGGCCCAGATGGGGTCAATGTGGGAGCATTATGTATTAAATGAGCTTCATGCCCAATTACAAATACATAATATTTGTTATTGGCGCGATAAGCAGGGCCATGAAGTAGATTTTGTCGTAGAAAGAAGGGGCTTGTCGCCTATTGCTATTGAGGCAAAGTGGTCTAGCCGTGATTTTGAGCATACCGGCCTAAAAGCCTTTGCTGACAAGTACCCTAAGTCCCAGTTATTTGTTGTCGCTAATGACTTGTCTCGGCCGATGATAAAAACAGTGGCGGGTGTTAAGGTTATGTTTACAGGGCTTAAGGGTTTGCTGGCGAGATTAGGTTAACGTATCGGCGTAGGGGCGGGGTTTCCCCGCCCATGTCGTTCTTGTGGGGGGGCACAGCGTGCTGTGCCCGTATTCCAGGAGTTGCATTGAGATGACCAGTTAGTTTTCAATTCTACTGATTTATGCTAAAATAACGCCATGTCTAATTTGAAAACATCGAAAGAATGGTTGGGCCAATCGGAGTATGATTTTGAAACCGCCGAAGATTTATTCAAGGCAGGGCGGTATATTTATACTATTTTCATGTGTCACTTAGCCGTAGAAAAGTGCTTGAAGGCAATTTTTACGGATAAAGCCGCGAAAGTGCCGCCAAAAACTCACGATTTGCATTATTTGTGTGAGTTGATGAAGCTTGATCTCCCTCAAGAGGTTGAGATGCTTTTTGATATTTTAACTGATTTAAGTATTCCAACTCGTTATCCCGATCAACTTAAGAGTGCGTTACGCCAATATGGTAAAAAAGAAACTAAAAATATTTTAGATGAAACAAAAAAGGTTTTAAAATGGTTAAAGCAAAACAGCGCAAAATAGCAGGGTTGATCAAATATTCATTACAGGAGCGGGGTATACGCGTTGCCACGGTTATACTTTTCGGTTCGCGCATAAACGGTAACCCGCATAAAGACAGCGATTTAGATATTGTTGTTTTGTCTAAAGACTTTGCGCGTAAAAATATTTTTAAGAAAGCTGCTATGGTGCATGGTGTTCACCGGCAGTTGGTGAAACTGCTTGCCATGCCTTTGGATCTGCTTTACTATTCACCCAGCGAGTGGGAAATGAGCAATTCTCCGGTTGTTTATGCCGCTAAGTCCAGCGGTGTTCAATTTTCTTAATGTAAGGCGCAATGAAAACTTATTGGGATTATATTTTAGGAAATGATAATCCCATATTTGAGCTGAAAAATCTATCATCAAACGCATCGGTCCCGATAAGGGCGGGCGGTGGGTTGTTTCGTAGGGGCGGGGTTTCCCCGCCCATGTCGTTCTTGTGGGGGGGGCACAGCGTGCTGCGCCTATGGTGAAAAGATAAGTGGGCGTTAAAGTTTTCCGTTTTCCCAGCCACCGGATCGGCTGGCAAGCGGGTATGACCCCGTTATTTTACTGCCCTCCAGGGGCGTCCTTTGAGGGCGAATATCGGCGCCTGCCTGCCGGTAGGCAGGGTAGCTGGTGTGTGTCACCGGAATTGCGCATGATTCGTGTAGGGGCGAGCCGGTGGCTCGTCCGCGATACAGAAATGTTCGGTGTAGAGACGCGATTTATCGCGTCTGGGTTTAGGTGTTTGCGTAGGAACGATGGCGGGTTTAGGTTAGTTTCTAAAGTGGAGGTCTGACCCCGCTATTTTGCTCCACATTTTTACATTGTTTTTAAGCAAAGCTACGAATATTTAAAGATGGCGGGAGTCAATGGCCCTGGAGAAGGTAGGGGGAAAGGTTCCCAGAAAGGTTCCCAGAAAAGTTCCCAGAAAATATTTGAAATAATTGGTAAAAATCCCAACGTAACTATCGATGATCTAGCGAAAAACTTGGCGATAAGTACTCGAGCGGTTAAGAAACATTTAGCTAATCTTAAAAATAAAGGTATCATCAAACGCATCGGTCCCGATAAGGGCGGGCGGTGGGAAGTCAAAACTCTATGAACTCTAAAAACTTTACAACTATACTTGTAACCGGCGGTGCGGGATTCATCGGTTCGAATTTTATTTTGTACATGCTTAAAAAGCATGAGGGTTATAAGATTATTAACTTTGACGCGTTGACTTACGCCGGTAATCTAGATAATTTATCGTCGGTAAAAAAGCATAAAAACTATTCGTTTGTTAAGGGTAGCATCACTAATAAGCTAGCCGTTAAAAAAGTAATGGCCAACGTTGACGCGGTGGTGCACTTTGCTGCCGAAAGCCATGTTGATCGCAGCATTACCGGTCCGGAAGTTTTTACGACAACCAATGTTTTAGGCACGCAGATCTTATTGGATTACGCTAAAGAGTTTAAGGTAAAAAAGTTTGTGCATGTCTCAACTGACGAGGTTTATGGCAGTTTGGGTAAAACCGGCTATTTTACCGAAACCACACCTCTTGCCCCTAATAGCCCTTATTCAGCCAGCAAGGCGGGGAGTGATTTGGTGGCGCGGGCTTATTTTGAGACTTACGGCTTTCCGGCAGTCATTACCCGTTGTTCTAATAACTACGGGCCGTACCAGTTCCCGGAAAAACTTATTCCGTTAATGATCTCTAACGCGCAAAATGATATACCGTTACCGGTTTACGGTGACGGGATGAATGTGCGTGATTGGCTTTATGTTGAGGACCACTGTGCGGCGATCAATGCGGTTTTGCATAAAGGCAAAAACGGCGAAGTTTATAATATTGGCGGCAACAACGAGTGGTATAACATTGACATCGTTAAGCTAATTTTAAAAGAGTTGGGTAAACCGCAATCATTGATCAAGTTTGTAACTGATCGCCTAGGCCACGACCGCCGTTATGCGATTGATGCCGGCAAGATCAAGCGTGAGCTAGGCTGGGAGCCGAAAGTCAAATTTGAGCAGGGGATCAAGCAGACGATTGGGTGGTATAAAAATAACGAAGCGTGGTTGAAAAAGGTGGGAAAGAAGCTTAGGTAGGGGTAAGAAAAAAGGAATTGATACTTTATTTTAACATGTTAAAATAAAGTAGATGTTTATAAAAACTATGTTTAAAAGATTACAAGAATTTCATAAACGGGGCAAGGAAAGCGCTTTTCTTTGGGGTGCCCGTCAAACCGGCAAAAGCACTCTTTTAAAGAATTTATTCCCAAAAGCGCGTTATTACGACCTGCTTTTGTCGGAGGAGTTTGTACGTTTAAGCCGTAAACCCTCGCTTCTACGTGAAGAGCTCTTGGCTATGCCGGATGCCCATGCTCAACCGGTTATTATCGATGAAGTGCAAAAAATACCTGCTCTTTTAGATGAAGTGCATTGGTTGATTGTGAATAAGAAGATATCGTTTATCCTTTGCGGTTCCAGCGCCCGCAAGTTAAAGCGCGTCGGCGCTAATTTACTGGGTGGGCGAGCGTTACGCTACGAATTGTACCCGTTGGTGAGCAGTGAGATACCCGATTTTGACTTGTTGCGTGCCGTTAATAATGGTTGTTTGCCCCGCCATTATGCTGCTGCGGATGCGCATAACCGTCTTGAGGCGTATTTGGGCGATTACCTTAAAGAAGAAATAGCCTCTGAGGCATTATCCCGCAATATTCCGGCATTTGCTCATTTTATGGATGCGGCGGCGTTTTCTAACGGTGAAATGGTAAATTACAACAACATCGCTTCTGATTGCGGGGTGAGCGCGCCGACAGTTAAAGAGTATTTTAATATTTTAGAGGATACGCTTATTGGTTATTTTTTGCCGGTTTACCAGAAACGCCCTAAGCGAAGAACTATTCGCACGCCTAAGTTTTATTTTTTTGATGTAGGTATCGCTAATTCCTTACTTAAGCGCGGGCACATTGCGCCTGGCACAGAGCTTTTTGGCAAGGCGTTTGAGCATTTAATATTTCAGGAGATAAAAGCGCATCAACATTATTCCGGGGTTAATTATTCTTTGTCGTATTGGCGTACTTCTTCCGGCAATGAAGTAGATTTTATTTTAGGCGATCATGAGGTTGCAATAGAAGTAAAAAGTACAGACACGGTTGCGCCGCATCATTTAAAAGGGTTATGTGCATTTAGCGAAGAGTATAAAGTGAAGAAAAGCATTGTTGTTTCTTTAGATAAGTACCCAAGGGTTTGTGGGAATGTTACGGTTTTGCCGTGGAAAGATTTTCTTGGTCAGCTTTGGAACGGAAAGATTATCGGTTGATAATCAGGCTAGGAGCCGAAAGTTAGGTTTGAGCAGGGTATTAAAGCAACGATTGAGTGGTACGTGTTCCTGCGTAGCCTTGGCGAAGCAGAATAGGGGCGAGCCGGTGGCTCGCCCGCGGTAAAAAGATAAGCGGGCGTTAAAGTTTTCCGTTTTCCCAGCCACCGGATCGGCTGGCAAGCGGGTCTGACCCCGTTATTTTGCTCCAGGGGCGTCCTTTGAGGGCGAATATCGGCGCCTGCCTGCCGGTAGGCAGGGTAGCTGGTGTGCGTCACCGGAATTGTTGGTCGTCTTATTCGGCACCGGCTTTAGCCGTGGTAGTTTTTCTTTATTCAAGTAATTTTTAAGATATAATATAATTATGAAAAAGTTAAAGGTTTATTTAGATACTTCGGTAATCAACTTCGTTTTCGCTGATGACGCTCCGCGCGAACGCGATGTTACATTGAAGCTATTTGAACAATTGGGGCGGTATGAAGCTTATGTTTCTAGCGTTGTTGTCGGCGAGATCAGCAAAGCCCCTGAGGCTAAACGTAAACAGCTTGTCGAGTTTTTGTCTAAATATACCATATCGCTATTGCCTCGGTTAACGATTTAGATGCGATAATAAGCTGGAATTTTAAACATATTGTAAAGCTAAAAACAAAACGTGAAGTTGCCGGAGTTAATTTATTAATGGGGTATAAGGAAATTGACATTTACTCCCCCATGGAGGTTGTAGACAATGTATAGCGAGCCAAAAGCCATGCAAGAAATTCACGAGATACGAGTACGGATGTACGAGGAAGAGAAAGGCCTTACCAGCGATCAGTTGGTGGCTAAGATAAACTCTGAAGCAGAGGATTTTAAAAAGAAATACGGGCTCAACCTACGCAAGGCTGTTCATGCGCACAAATAAAACTTTTGATTGTGTTACCATGAAAGCCCAAATACAGAAAAAAGCCCTTGAGGAAAAAGGTGCATCTTCATCGCAAGATTTTTATGCCCGCGAGCGCGAGAAGGCTAGCCATGACTCTGTTTTAGGTGAGTTTTTAAAAAAGACTAAAGTAATCACCGGTTGATCGCCTGCTGCAGGGTTTGTGTAAACCACCGCTTTATTTTAACATGTTAAGATAAAGTATGTTTTTTGTGCAAAATAGAAATTCAACTTTTATTTTGTAGATATATTTAATGTTCGGTGTAGGGTGGGGTTTTCCCGCCCATGTCATTACGAGCGATCGTGTTTCAAGCGCGTGCCGCCGCGAAGCTTTAGCGTGGCTGGGCGGCAATCTCGATTGTCAATTTTCGAATATCGGCGCCTGCCTGCCGGTAGGCAGGGTAGCTGGTGCGTCATCGGAATTGGGGGCATTGCCTTTGTTAATTCGATCAAGTTATACCATTTGCAAAACACAGTAATAGCGAGTAAAATTAGATAATATGCCGATTGTTTTTAGGTGGAATGGTTATAGGTTTTTCTTTTTTTCTAACGAGGGTAATCCGTTGGAGCCTTGCCATATACACGTTGCCAAGGGCGATAGCTATGCTAAAATTTGGCTTGAACCGCAGGTAATGGCAGATCAGGTTTATGGTTTTGACGCGCCACAAATACATAAGATAATCGCTAAGGTTGAGCAAGAAAGAAAAATAATTAAGGAGGAATGGAATGAATATTTCAACAAGTCAAATTAAGGCAGTTAAAGTTTGGTTTGATGATGATAATATCTGGTTGCGCCTAGAAGACGGCAGGCAAGTCTCTGCCCCGTTGGCTTTTTATCCAAAGCTTTTGCACGCTAATAACAAGCAACGTAAGGGTTTTTCTCTTATTGGCCGTGGCGTGGGTATTCATTGGGCACAAATAAATGAAGATTTAAGCACTGCCGGCATACTCCTGGGGATTCAAGGCAAATAACCTGATAAATAAATCATATATTCGCGTAGGGGCGAACGGCATTGCCTGCGCCCGGTTCCTGTAGGGGCGGACCTGCGTGTCCGCCCGTAGAAAATTTTAAATAATTATGGTAGCTGTCCCCGGAATTTCAATTTGCAATCATTCAAAGGAGTCCCATGGAACGAAAGAAGTTGGTTAAACAATATAATTTATGCGTAGTGGGTGCCGGGCATGTGGGTCTGGTTGCCGCGGCGTGTTTTGCCGACTTAGGGCATAAGGTGATTTGTGTCGACAATAATCAAAAGCGTATCGCGGGCCTAAAGAAAAGCATCATGCCCTTCTATGAGCCGGATATGGAAGAGTTGGTTAAAAAAACCTATAAGAACGGCTATCTGTGCTTTAGTACGTCGCTGGAAGAGGGGATTAAAAAATCCCAGGTGATTTTCATTGCCGTAGGTACGCCGCCTTTGCCTGATGGCTCGGCCGATTTGACGGCGATCGAGAATGTCGCGATGTGCGTGGCGAAGAATCTGGATTCTTATAAAATTATTGTCGAAAAATCGACCGTGCCGGTACAGACCGGGGTCAAGATCAAAGAGACGATCCGCCGTTACAAAAAAACCGATGTTGATTTTGATGTCGTTTCAAACCCCGAGTTTTTGCGCGAGGGCAAAGCGGTTTATGACTTCTTTTTTCCCGACCGGCTAGTGATCGGCGCCGATACACCACGCGCCCAACAAATGGTAAAAGAAATCTACAGCCCGATTAAAACCGAGTTTGTTTTAACCGATGTAAATACTGCCGAGTTGATCAAACATGCTTCGAATTCGTTCCTGGCCACTAAGATATCGTTTATCAATGCCGTCTCAAGGGTTTGTGACCTTGCCGGGGCGGATGTTGAGAAGGTCGCATTAGCCATGGGCCTGGATAAACGTATCGGTGGGCAATTTTTAAATGCCGGCATTGGTTACGGCGGGTTTTGTTTCCCCAAGGATGTCGAGGCCTTTACCTATATATCCAATAAGCTCGGTTATGATTTTGGTATCTTAAAAGAGGTAAAAAAGGTAAACGATGGCCAACGCCGCCACTTCGTAGAAAAAATTAAAGAGAACCTTTGGGTTTTGAAGGGCAAAAAGGTCGCGGTCTTAGGCTTGGCCTTTAAGCCCGATACCGACGACATGCGCTTTGCCCCCTCGGAGGATATTGTTAATTTTTTTATTAACGAAGGCGCTCATGTAACGGCTTACGACCCTAAGGCAAAGCGTGAAGCGCTTGAGCTGTTTAAGGGTAAAAAACTTAATTTTGCTAAGGATGCCTATTCCGCAGCTAAAGATGCCGATTGCTTGTGTATGCTTACCGAGTGGGATGAGTTTAAAAAGCTCGATTTTGTTAAGGTGAAGAAGTTGATGAAACACGCTTTAGTTGCCGACGGCAGGAATATGCTGGATAAGGCAGTTATGTTAAAATTAGGGTACGAATATATAGGAATGGGTAGGTAAAGAGTAGCTTAATGAGACTTAGCCGAAACGAGCATAAGCGACGCTAAACTATAGGTTATTTAATGCTTAAGAGAATGATAAAAAAAGCAACGGCGACACACGAGAAGCGCAGGCTCCTGGAAAATTTCTTTTTTTTATCTACCTTGCAAGGCGCTAATTATCTATTGCCGCTGATTACATTTCCATACCTAGTACGTGTTATTGGCGTAGAAAAATATGGATTGATGGCTTTTGTCCAGGCGTTTGTTGGATATTTTATTATTCTGACGGATTATGGTTTTAATTTTACTGGTAATCGTTTGATTTCTATCAACAGATTTGATCATGAAAAGGTAAGCAAACTTTATTCGTCGATCATGGTGGTAAAGATGTTGTTGCTGTTGGTTAGCTTTCTACTTTTTGCTGGTATCATTTTTTTAGTGCCAATGTTTCGGGCGTATTGGCTTTTATATTTTTCTGCATTTTTGATGGTTGTTGGAAACGTTCTTTTCCCGGTTTGGTTCTTCCAGGGGATGGAAAGAATGCGCTTTACAACAACGATAAATATTGTTTCTAAGGTATTTTTCGCTGTATGTTTATTCGTTTTTGTTAAGGAAAAAGAGCATCTTTCGCGTGCAGTATTTTTGAATTCACTGGGGTATTTGTTAGGCGGGGTAATCAGCCAATATTTTGTGTTTCACAGTTTTAAGTTAAAATTTAAGTTTCCGTCTTATTCGGAAATTGTGTTCCAGCTTAAGGATGGATGGAGTGTTTTTGTATCAACAGTTGCGGTTAGTGCGTACTCGTACAGCCGAGTTGTGGCAATGGGGATATTTACCAACCAAGTAATTACGGGGTACTATGCTATTGCAGATAAGATCATCACTTTATTGAAGGCATTTCCTCTTGTTCCCGTGGCGAATACTCTTTATCCAAGATTTAGCAAAATGTATACGGAAGATCCTGGCAAAACGAAGAAGTCAATGTTGAGGTTTCAGCATTTCTTAGATATTTTTTATTTTATGTTAATTCCTATTGTTTTTATTTTTTCACCGCAAATCGTTAAGCTGATATCTGGATTGCCTCATCAGCAGACCGTTATTGCGTTACGATTGCTTTTGATATCCTTGTTGTTTACTGCAATGAATGCGTTGAAGGTTACTTTTTTATTAATTTCTGGACGAAACAAAGATTTTGCTATAATTCATGTGTTAGCAGGGGTTTTAGGCATTTCCGCGATTATGGTTGGAGCGTATTTATTTTCTTTTGTTGGTGTTTCTGTGGCGTTGATTTGTATCGAATTTATGGTTTTCGCGTTAACGGCTAGGGCTTTGGGCGTCAAAAATAGGATTGTTGTGTAAAATTATGGGAAAAGCATTAACAACTGGTATCGTAGTTATTTGCGCAGTTTTTTATTCACTGATTTTTCTTGTTGCTGGATCGCCGGCTGCGTTTGCGGTTATTATAGTTTTGGGGTTATTATTTTACTGCAGCCGTACTAGCCTTAGAATGGTGATTTTTTGGTGTTTATTTTGTTTAGTTTTTTTTGGTATCGTAGGCAACCTATTTCCTCCTTTAAATTTTTTGACAAAATTACATGAAATATTTGTGGTGGTTATATTTTTTCGTATTATAAAAGCATATGCTTCTGATCCAAAAAAGTTTTTTTATGTTAGGCCTATATTTGGTTTGAGCTTTATTTTTGTTTTATTTTCTGTTGTTTCGTGGTTATATAACCGGAGCAGCGCTGTAGGTTTATTTTATTTTTTGTACTCTTATCTAAAATTTTTCATTATTTTCATTGCCGCAGCAATCTTACTTTCCGAGGACGATATAAACTTCTTAATGAAATCAATTTTAAATTTTATTATCATCCAAGTTGCTATTCAGCTAGTGCAAATGGGTACATATGGACATGGACGGATATTGGTAGGGCCAGAAATAAATTTATGGGAAGACTCGGCTTGCGGTACCTTCGGTCATTACGGTGCGCATGAATTGGGGCATTTTATGCTAATTATGTTTTTTTGGACTTCAATGTGTTACTTTACCTATAAAACGCGGAATTGGTTGGGATGGTCTTTCGTTGCATTTACCTCATTTTTTCTAGCTTTTGCCGAGCAGGATTATATTATTTTGGCATTGTTTTTTTTCTGCCTAATTTTTATTTTTAAGGTGCGCAGTTTTGGCTATCGCGTTGGTATGGTCGTAGCTACCGGCTTGTTATTGCTTGTGCTATCTTCCTACGGATTCCAACCATGGGGTCGTTATGTCGAGTTATTTTCAAATCACCGAAAAGTTTCTTCAAGCGGAAAAGTAGAAGGATATCACACAGCTTTTAAAATATTGAATCAGAGTGGCGACCGGTGGGTTGTGGGTACCGGTCCAGGTAGTTATTGCAGTGGTGCTGCTTTTAAGGTCGAGGGTAAATTTTTTAAACAATATATTGAATGGAAAATTAAAAATATTTTGTCTACAACTGACTATTTGTGGTCATCGTTTACTGCGATACTCGTGGAGGTGGGATTGCTAGGATACGCTATATATTTTTCTATTTTCCTTTATATATTTTCAATATTATTGAAGGGCTGGAGTTATATTCGACGCGGATTCGGTGACAAGAACGATTATGCTGTTATTTTTCCTGCCCTTTTTGTTTTAGGATATCTTTTTTTCCTTAGTTTACTGTCAGATGTACTTGAGTGGTCTGTTGTTATTTTTCCCGCAATATTATTATGTGCGTTAGCGTGCAAGGCTTGTTTTCGTTATCGGTCTAAAACCAATGCGTAAATTAAAAGTTTTATTTGTTTCTCATTCTAGTGAACTTTACGGGGCAGAATTAAATTTATTGGATATCATAAAAGGCTTAGATCTGGATATTTTTGAGCCTTATTTGCTTTGCCCGCGGAAGAGTGGAGCTTTGGTTGACGCCGCGCGAGCCTTGGGCGTGCGCGTAGAATTTGTTTTTTACAAATACTGGATATGGCGTAAATGCTTTGATTGGCGTTACATCTGTTATTTACTTATCAATTTAATGAGTGTTTTCCCCGTGGTGCGCATTATTAGGGGAAATTCCATTGATATCGTTTATACTAATACGGTGACGGTAATATCGGGGGCACTTGCTGCAAAGTTTACCGGTCGACATCATATCTGGCATATCCATGAAACCATTTCAAACGGCCCAGAAGGCTTTAAATTTTTTGGGTTAACAAAATTTATTTTTTATGTTATTTATTGGCTATCTCAAGATGTTGTAGTAAACTCTAAATTTTTACAAAAATTGTTTCCTTCTACGTGTGAGGATAAAATAAAGATTATTTATAATTCTTTCGAAGTCGAGTCTGATCTATTCTCTTGTGTTGATAAAAAAAATATTCGTATGAATTATAAGGATTACGGCATTGTTCCTGAGAGTAAGATCGTTGGTGTTGTTGGTGGATTTTCTGCCAGAAAAAATCAAGAAGCGGCTATTTTGGCTATGACACATTTGTTAAAAAAATTTCCTGAAACAAAATTGGTTTTGTTTGGTCAGGATTCAACCTCGGGCAAAAAGTATGAAGTAAAATTACGGAGTGCAGTGGAGCGCCTGGAGTTGTCCAAAAATGTTATTTTTGCCGGGTATGTTTCTGACTTGCAGATGGTTTACGGAGTTTTGGATATTTTATTGGTTCCTTCTAGCGATGAAACTTTTGGAAGGGTTATTGTGGAGGCTATGTTATTTAATGTTCCTGTTGTTGCGGCATCCGTTGGTGGGATACCGGAAATTATCGAACATGGAAAAACTGGTTTATTGTGCGATATGAATAACCCTGATAATATTGCCAATATTCTCGCCGATCTTTTATCGGCTAAGTATGATTTAGCGAACATTACTGATAATGCGTACAAATTTGTAAAATCTAAATTTTCTTCTACAAAAATGCAGTCACAAATCAAAGATTGCTTATTGGGGTGTGCTTAGATTATATGAAACTATCTATAGTGATCGTTAGTTATAATACATCGAAAGTGTTGGCGGATTGTTTGAATTCCATCCGAGATGTTGTTTCTTCCGGATATGGGGAGATAATTGTTGTTGATAACAATTCATCTGATGATACTCGTACTGTTTTGCAGGGTCGCTTTCCAGAAGTTCAACTTATAGCTAATAATTACAATGCCGGTTTTGGAAAGGCTAACAATCAGGGGATGAAGATTGCTAAGGGTGACTATATGCTGTTACTTAATAGCGATACGATAGCTTCGTTGGATGCGGTTAGAAAATGCGTTGATTATATGGAAGGGCGTTCGGATATCGGCGTTTTAGGCTGTCAGTTACGTACTGGTGATAACAAATTACAGTTATCTGCCGGAAGATTTCTCCGGCCAATTCATGCCGTAAGCGGTGGTATCGAATTTAACGCTTTTTTGAAGCGGATAGGGATAAAGTCTATGCATTCATTTGAGCATTTTTTTACTGCTGCAGATCTTGAGAATACACTAGATGTCGAATGGGTAGCGGGAGCATTCATGCTCACCCGAAGAAAAGTTTTTGATGAAACTGCAGGATTTGATGAAAATATATTTTTATATGGCGAAGAGATGGAGTGGTGTTTTAGAATTAAGAAATTGGGGTGGCGCATAATTTATTTTCCATTGGCCAGCATTACTCATATTGGCAAGGTTAGCGGCCGTGATCTATCAGATTTTAAACGCCACAAACTTATGCTTAATGGAGAAATTTATTTCTTCAAAAAGCATTATGGGGTTATATGGGCAATTATCTTTAAGCTTTGTTTGTCACTTGGCGCATTAATTAAAATTCCCTTGTGGGGGGTGGTTTGCCTGCTTAGGAGGGGAGATCAATATTATAGTAACAAATATTATTTTCAATTGAGTATCTTAAAGTGGTGTTTTAATCGAGTTAAATAAATGAATATTAGCATTGTTATTCCTTGTCGTAATTCTTCTGGGACGATAAATGATTCCTTAAGGTCAATATCTAGCCAGTTGTCCACTGAGTGTGAGGTGATTGTTGTGGATTGCTCAGATGATGATTCTGCGGCGGATATCGTGAAGAGTTACCCAGGTATTAAGTATTTACGTCAATTAAAGCTGTTTACCCCAGGAGTAGGCCGCAATATTGGCGCTTCAGTTGCTACTGGAGAATTACTGGTGTTTGTGGATGCCGATGTGATCTTGAGAGAGCAAGCCCTTGATAAAATATGGAATTATTATGAGCAAGGTTATAAAATATTCGATGGTTCTCTTGAATTAGCAAAAGAAAAAAGGGTTGGTATATCTTCTCACCTAGAACATCAGTTTTTTAATCATGAGTACCAGTCATCACGTTCCATTGGGAAAAGAAAAAACCTAAGTTCCGCATTTTTTATAATCGAAAAAAATATCTTTATATCAGAAGGTGGGTTTGAAGATATACCGCGTATAGAAGATACTGAATTTACAGAACGATTGGCCAAAAAATACGGTCTATTTTTTATACCCGAGGTTGCTGCTTATCAGATCCAGAACTCTTTACTGACGGCGGTTTTGAGGAAAATATTTATCGGTGGGTACAACCTGTATGTGATTCGGTATAAAGCAACGCTTGCTGGTTTTAAACGGATCGCATTTGTGCTGCTTTTGCCGTTAATAGCTTTTTTAAAAACTACTCGCATTATTGTGAGGAACATTCGTTATAATCGCGGTAGTGAGCGTTTGTGGTCATTTTTATTGGTGCCGTTGATATACTTTGCGGGATTATTTTGGGTGATGGGTTTCTGTGAGTCAATTTTTTTTGGTACTAGGGTAAGTTCCGAAAGGTAAAAATTTACTGATTACGAACATTAGGAAAAGGTGGCAGAATGAATCATAAATATGTAATAGTATCACCTGCGCGGAATGAAGCGAAATATATTGAAAAAACTCTAAAATCGGTTATTAGCCAGACTACTCGGCCGATTTCCTGGATTATCGTTAATGATGGATCTACTGATGAGACTAGAAGTATTGTCGCAAAGTATAGTGCGGAGTATTCTTGGATTATTATAGTCGATAGGCCACCATCAAACTATGGACCCGGTAGGGGGGTCGTGGAGGCTTTTTATGCGGGATACGCTAAGGTAAAAGATTCAGATTTTGATTTTATTGTTAAATTAGATGCGGATTTAGAATTTAATGATCGATATTTTGAAGATTTGTTTAAGCGGTTTGATGAAAATCCTAAGATGGGGATGGCGAGCGGTAAGACGTATGTTCAGGAGAATGGTAAACTAATTGTTGAGGAATGTCCGGATTTTATTGTGCGCGGCCCATCTAAGGTATATCGAAAAGAATGTTTCAATGATATAGGTAAATTGTACCCCGCTAGGGGGTGGGATACGATAGATATTTTTATGGCTAAAATGAAAGGATGGGAAACAAGAAGTTACGCTGATCTTGTAGTTATCCACTTACGGCGGATGGGATGGGGATATTCTGGCATATCAAAAGGACGATTAAATGAAGGAAAAACATGTTATTTTTTAGGATATCACCCTATTTTTATGTTGGCAAAATGTGTATATAAACTTTTTGATAAACCATATATTTTAGGTAGTTGTGCATTGCTTGTCGGTTATCTTTCTGGATATTTAAAAAATGCTGAACGCTTTCCGGACAAAGCGTTTATAGAATATCTTAGGCGGCATCAAATAAGAAGAATGTTTGGGAAAAAAGACTGATAGCATTTTATGCGTAATATTTTAATGATTACCACATCGCTAGATGTGGGTGGCGTAGAAAAGATGATATTACTTTTGGCTAAAGAGCTCAAGAATCGGTCATATAAAATAATTGTTGCCTCAAGTGGCGGAGCGCTTGTTAACGAGCTAAGAAGACTGGGTATACGGCACTATTGCCTTCCACTGGATCAAAATAAAAAAAGTATTTTTAGCTTCATTAGATCATTGGTGGCAATTTGGAAAATAATAATTTCTGAAAAAATAGATATCATTCATACGCATCACAGGTGGGCTACTTTTGTTTCATGTATACCTGCTCGAATATTGAGAGTGCCTCTTGTCACAACCGATCATAGTTTGTTGGCCGGTAAAAAATATTTTACGGTATGGGGTGACAGAGTTATTGCAGTTAGTAATACTAGCAAAGGCCATCTTATTGATTATTTTAAAGTTGATTCGAACAAGATAACCGTTGTGCATAATTGTATAACTTTTGATGAAAGTAATCCTGAAAAAGCTAATGAAACTTTGGTGCAAGCTAAAGCAATGGGGATAGGCAGAAATTTTCCGATTATTTTAAATATTGGGAGGATGGTTAAGGACAAAGGGCAAGAATATTTTATTTTGGCCGCTAAGGAAGTTTTGGCGACTAAACCGGATACTCAATTTATTATTATTGGTGATGGGTTGGAACGAGAAAAATTAGAAAAGCTGGTTAAGGATTTTCCGATGAGGAAAAAGTTTTTTTTCCTTGGAGAGCAGAAAGATATTTCTGGTTTTTTATCGATCATGGATTTTTTAGTTGTTCCGTCTCTTCGGGAAGGCTTTGGTCTTGTAGCTTTGGAGGCATTTTATTTCGGGAAACCAGTGATTGCTAGCAATATCGGTGGTCTTTCTGAAATTGTAAAAGACCAATATAATGGTTTGTTGGTTCAGTCGGCTTCCGTAGAAGACTTAAGGCAGGCCATTCTATTATTACTGGGTGATTTTTCGCTTCGGTTGCGCATGGGCGAAAACGCTAAAAAATATTTGACGGATAATTTTAAAGTTAAGAATACTGTAGATGGTGTTGAAAAAGTTTATTTAGATCTTTGTGCTAAAAATAATTTTTGTGCATGCCATTAATCCGCGATGTGTTAATGTTTTAATGTATGTGGCCGAAACTAAAGTTGTTTACTTATGGTAGTTAAACTAGCTATGGATACGAATTGGGTAAATAGATGCAAGGGGATTGCCATTATTGGGATCTTACTTTATCACTACCTTGATTTCTTTTTAACCGGATTACCGAAAAAGATTGTTACCGGCGGAGGACAGGGCGTGCATATCTTTTTTATATTAAGCGCCTTTGGTTTAACGCTATCGCTATCGCGCGCGCGCAAAATTTATTGGCGAGATTGGTATTTCAAAAGGTTTGTAAAGTTGCTAATACCATATTATATTTCGGTCGGCATAATCCTGCTGTCGTTATTTATCGCTCATAAAGGGGGTTTAAACCTTGGTGTGATATCGGCGACAATATTTCTATATCGGGGATTTGTTGGTCGGTATGTGATGGCGATAAATCCGACTTGGTGGTTCGTAATAACCATTCTGGAGTTTTATCTAATCTTTCCGATTCTCTTATGGTTATTCAGACGATTTCGGTTTAGTTTTGTCTTTTGTGCTTTAGTCATAAATGTGCTATTCCAGTATTTTTACGCTAGTGTATTAAAAACTGAAAACCTTGTTTTTGCCAGATTTTTCTTGTGTTTTATATTTGAGTTTTCTTTAGGTATTTATTTGGCAGATATTTTCGTTAAGAACAAAGACCATTTTTGGAATTCATTAACCAGTCGAAAGGCAGTTATTTTAGGTTTGTCTTGTGAGGCGATTGGTATTTACCTTGCTTTTAATGGCAGTCTGGGCAAAGCTTACAACGATATATTCAATGGTATAGGTTTTTCTTTGCTTGTATTGAATATTGATTATTTTTTAGCGCGGTTTAAATATTATTCCGTGGTCATGAGCGCGGTAGGTAAATATTCTTTAGCGATTTTTCTTCTACATGCCCCTTATATCGGAATATTTTTCGGAAATTTTAAGGGTACAGGTTTTGCGAATGCTTTATTGTTCCTTGTGCCATATTGCCTATTCGTTACCGCACTTTCTTTAGTTTTTACTAAACTAATTTTGCAAAAAACCCCACTACTTAAAAATTATTTTTCTTCTATTTAGTAACAATTTCAATCCACGGGCTGTTGACGTTGTCTGTTGAAAATAGTAATGGTTGGCTGCTAGAGTTTTCCGCAATTTTCTTTCCTTGTTTACCATCCGGCATTAATTCGTAAGCCGTTGTTTTAATATTTTTGTTTAGTTTTATTTCTGTCGGAATACGTTTTAGTAATACCGGAGCTTTGCCCCAATCGAATTTGCCGTTTATCCAGCCGCTGTTGGTATTTTTCACCTGACTCACCAAGGTGATTAAATAATGCGTCCCCCTACGCGGTAAATCTTGCAAAGTAGCATCGCTTCGGGGCGATTTCGTCTTTGTAGAATTTTGATTATCAGGTAGAGGAGACTCAATTTTTAAAATAGCGACTACACCATTTTCTTTCGGGGTGATCGTAAAATCACCTAGCCTAAGTTCTTTATCTTTTATGAAGCCAATTGCCGCTTGCAGATTAGGGGAGTTGATCGTGTAGATTTGATTTGCAAACTTTGCCTCAATTTTTATGTTTTGAGTGTATAAGTAGCTACCTAGAGAAAGAAGGATTAATTGTTGAGAGTTGGTTATGGTGTCAAAATAGCTTATGATATTGTCAAATTTAGGTATTGTTTTCCAGTCGCCGTTAAAGGCAAATTGGAAAAGACAGTTTATTTCATTTTGTGTGGTTTGCACGGCAAAGGGTAAAGGCGTTTCATAGGCGTATTGGCTGGGGTAACAATGGTTCCACTCAGTAACAGTACGCGGTTTATTTGAGGTGTAGCTTTTTTGTATCGTGTCGATTAAGCCTAGAGGAGTATCTTGTAAGGTGGATTTGTTATCGATTATAAAATCGTTTTTATCCCAGAATTTATGGGGAAAGCGGGGATGATCCCAGTAATCGTGGTCATCGATAAAATCGCAATTTTTTTGGGATTTTTCGTCGGAAAAAGCATTGCCGGTTACCGGAATTTTTACCTTAAGGTTATTTTTTAGTAAATCCCGCATCTGGTCAAAATATTTTTGTTCCAGGTTATCGTAAAATTCTTCAACGTCTTCTACGTTTTCCCGAGGGTAAAGCATTTTTAATTTATAAATCGGGCGGGGGAAAATGAATTTTTCCTGCTCTGCCGGCGGCGGCAGTTGAATTCCTGAAGTTTCTTCCAGGGATATATCTTTAATTGTTGTGTTTGTGGAGTCATATCCTACAAGAAATGCTAGGGTGGCATTGGTGCATTCGGCGTTGGCAGTAAACACTGATTCAACAGTTCTAAATTCTTTATCGAGTTCAAATTGTTCGGAAATACCAAGGCCTTTATAGCTAGGGGCAGGCTGTTGGCAGACAACGCTTATTTTTGTAGGTTTATCAGCTTTGGCGGTAAATTTTATTGTGTAATTTTTGTCTTTTGAAAGGTTTATTCCTGTTGTTTTGTATTGCAGGTCTCGGGCAACGCTTGTTACCTCACTAATATGTATTATTGTTTCGTTGCTTTTATTTTCAATTGAACCCTTGGCGGTTTTGCGCTTTTCCAACGTCCATTTAAGTGGATCTATGGCGATTGGAATATTTTGTGTTGAGGTATACCCTGATGTGTGCCATGTTTTTTGCAGGGTAGCGCTTGCGCTATATTTTTCTTTCAGCCATTGCTGCCATAGGTTATCCAGCTCTTTTGAGTAATATTCAGGAATGGCATCTTTTTTTAGGCCGCCCATCGAACCATTTAATTTATTGTTGCGCCAATCTTTAACGATTGAACTTTCGTTGATAATCTCAACTAAAGCAATCGCCGGATCATCGCAATATTTTAATTTGGTATAGGGGTTGTAGTGGGTTAGCAAATCTTTAGCATATTGTTTTTGTAGTTCAATTAATTTTGGGTCGAACATCGAGGCGGGTTTGGCCGCCATGCCCAATTGCGCCGCATTTTTTACGCCGTCGGCTTGCGTAAAGTGGCGGGCAACTAGTAAGTTCATATCAATGTAGATGCCGCGGATTTTAAGCTGATATATAAGGTAGTCGAGTTTATCCATTTGCTGGGGGCTTAAAACGCCGGTCTTCTTTTGTTGGGGGTTTTTGTAGGCCGGCCAAACATCTTTGAATATGCCGTGCGGTTCGAAATAAAAGTCCATGTGGTGCAAGCGCACGGCATTAAAGCCGAAAAAGGCGAGGCGATCCGCCATCATCACCGCTTGTTCCTTGCTGGGGAAACAGGCGTCAAAGACCAGGTTGGTGCCCCAAAACTTCATTGGCGTACCGTCTTCAAAGACAAACTGGTTACCTTTAGTTTTTAAAAAGCCATGTTTACCGGCTGGGGCATCTAAAACTAACTTACCGATGTTAGCCGGGGAGTTGGTATCTAATTTCTCGGGGATGACGAAGGGGTACCAATCGCTCTTGTCGTCTTGGGCGAAAAGGCCAAGGGGCAACAATATAGTTATAAGTAATAATGCGGCGAATAGTTTAGTTCTCCTACGCCCTTCTTCGCTAAAGCTTCGCAGGGCTTCGCAGAATTTCGCCTTGCTGATATCCTGGCCGCTTGTGGTGAGCAAAGTCGAACCATTGGACCGGGGATTTATGGATGGCTTCATTTTCATAATGTAAATTATAGCATGTTTTACTTTAGTTAGCCGTTAAATATTGTTTTTAGTGTGACTATAATATGATAAAAAATATACTTGATTGTTTCAATGTGGTTAGGTATAATATTTTCTTAAAAGGAGTAGATATATGGTAAAAAAAATTAAGTTTGTTGTTTCTGACTACAAAAATCTTTTCTTAGAAGTTTCCGGTTTGCTTAACCGTTCACGCCGCTCAGCAGTTCGTTCAATCAATTCTATTATCGTGGTGACATATTGGCAGATTGGACGCAGGATAGTAGAGTTCGAGCAAAAAGGGCAAGTTAAAGCTGAGTATGGCGAGATGGTTGTTGATAGACTTGCAAAGGATTTGACTGTGCGTTTTGGGCGAGGTTTCTCTAGACGTAATGTTTTCCAAATGAAGCTTTTTTATTTAGCTTATAAGAGGAAAGTGCAGACAGTGTCTGCACAATTATCTTGGTCTCATTATGTAAGGCTAATTTCATTGGATAATGATGAGGCGCGTGATTTTTACGAAAGTGAAACTGTGCGCGGTGGCTGGTCGGTGCGTCAGCTTGATCGTCAGATGAGTTCCCAATTCTATGAGCGTGTACTCCTTTCGAGAAAGAAATCTGCAATGTTATTAAAGGGGCAAAAGTCGGTTAAAGGTGACTTGATTAGTCCGGAAGAAGAAATAAAAGATCCAGCTGTTTTAGAATTTTTGGATTTGAAGGATGAATATTCAGAATCAGATTTAGAGGAAGCTTTGATATATAAGCTTCAAGATTTTTTGTTGGAAATGGGGTATGGTTTTACTTTTGTTGCTAGGCAGAAAAGAATAAAAGTCGGTAATGATTGGTATCGTATGGATTTGTTATTATATCATCGGAAACTGCGTTGTTTGGTTGTTGTTGACTTAAAAGTTGGTAAATTTACGCATGCCGATGTTGGGCAAATGAATTTATATTTAAATTACGCTAATGAAAATATGACGTTGCCGCAAGAAAACCAATCCATAGGAATAATTTTATGCGCTGAAAAAGACGAATCGGTTGTGCATTATGCTTTGGGCGGCATGAATAATAAAATATTTTCTTCGCAATATAAGTTGCAACTGCCGGATGAGAGAAAGTTGAAGGAAGAGTTAAGAAAAGCGCAGGTTGAGGTGCGAGGGGAAGACCATAATTTTAAGAAGTGAATCGTTGTGACGATATTTAGTAATGATGGGCAATATTTGTATATGAACCGTTACGCTGACACGGTATATCGAATCAAACTGCAATAAAAAATTGCCGGCGCATCCAACACTAACTTACCAATATTCGCTGGTGAATCTTGATCTAGCTTCTCCGGTATCACAAACGGGTACCACTCGTTTTTGTCGTCTTGGGCAAATGTTTCAAATGGCAATAATATGGCGATAAGTAATAATGCGGTAAATATTTTTGTTTTCATAGGGTAAATTATAGCATGGGTTACGATATTGTTTTAAAAATTGATTATCTCATTTTGATGCTATGGTATAATACCGATTATGTGTGGATTAGGTAGAAAAATATGAGTAAAAGTAAACAATTTCGTATTTATGCGGATACGTCTGTTTTCGGTGGGCTGTTTGATGAGGAATTTTCTGCCCATAGCAAATTATTTTTCCAAGCTGTGCAGGATGGAAAATTTAAACTGGTAACATCGGCGGTAGTAAGCAAAGAGCTTGAGGCTGCGCCGATGGAAGTTATTCAATTTTTTAGGAAGATAGTTAGTGGTTGCGAAATAGCTGAGGTTACAGATGAAGTTTTGACTTTGCAGGGAAGTTATCTGAAGCAAGGCATAGTTACCCAAAAGTATTATGATGATGCCTTACATGTTGCTTTGGCTACGGTTTGGGGTTGTGAGTGCATAGTTAGCTGGAATTTTAAGCATATTGTAAATTTTCACAAGATACCGCTTTACAACGCGGTTAACGCCCTTAACGGATATGGCAATATCGCAATATATTCGCCGCAGGAGGTTGTTTATGAGTAAAACTAAAACTTTTGATTGTGTGGAAAGCAAACATCGTGCCGCAGAAAAAATCTATATAAAGATTGCCCGGTTGTCCCGCCGCGCTCAATTAAATTTTTGGAAAAAAGCCACAGAAGATTTAAAAAATAGCGCGAAATAGTGACCATTCTTAAGGTAAAATTCGATAATCTCACGATCAATCAGGCGGTGGCTCAAACTATTGGCCTGCTTGGTGCAGGAAGGAAGTTTGAGGTTAACTTTCTTAATGCCGATTGTTTGCGCATTTCCCAGAAAAATCCGGCTTACCGGGATGTTTTAAATTGCAGTGAGTTGGTTTTGCCCGATGGCGTGGCTTTGAAGCTGGCAGCATGGCTTTTTGGCCTGGGTAAAATACATAATTGTAATGGTACGGATTTTTCGCCTGAGCTTATGCGCCAAGCCGCTTTAAAAGGGTATAAGATCTTTCTTCTAGGCAGCGCCGAGGGCGTGGCCAAACAGGCAGGGCAAAAGCTTCAGGAACAGATCCCAGGAATTAAGATCGTCGGTACCCATACCGGTTATTTTAAGGATGATGCGCCGGTCGTAAACGAAATCAATACGTCGGGGGCAGATATCTTGTTTGTGGCGATGGGCGTGCCCAAGCAGGAAAAGTGGATCGCGGCTAATCGGAGCGAATTAAACCCTAAGCTTTGTCTTGGGGTGGGGGCGTTATTAGATTATATTTCCGGCCGTGTGGTCCGTGCGCCCAAAATCTTTCGCGTATTAAAGATCGAATGGCTTTGGCGTGTCTTCATGGAGCCTCGGCGCATGTTTAAGCGGTACTTCGTAGATGGTTTTGGCTTCATGTTTTGGTTAATTTGGAAGAGGGTTTTCCCTCGCAGCTAGATATTGAGTAAATTCTTAAAATAATTTACTCAAACCGCTTCGGGATAAATTCGACTACGGTTTCAACTGCCAGCTTACGCTGTTGTTTTAGCCAAGTCTCATTTAATGGTGTGGGTTTTGTGGCTTAGGGTAATAAAAAAGTAGCGAGATCGCCTTGACTTTGTGCCCCAAATGAGGTACACTCTAATTGTAGAAAATACCTTTAAGTATAGGAGCAAACAATATGTCAAGAACCGCAATGATCAGAGCGCGCACAGAACCAGCCTTAAAGCACGACGTCGAGAAGATATTCCACGTTTTGGGTTTATCCTGCACCGATGCGATTAATTTATTTTTTCATCAGGTTAAGTTGCGTGATGGGTTGCCTTTTGAAGTTAAATTACCAAGCAAGGCTACGTCTAAAGCTATTGAATCTGTAGAAAAGCGCAAAGGTTTGGTTAAGAGCAAAGACGCCAAAGAGATGTTTAAGAAACTAGGCATTTAAACTAATGCTTTCGCCTGTATATACCAACCAGTTTGCCAAAGATGTAAAGCTTAGCACTAAGCGTGGTAAGGATTTACATAAGTTGAAAGATATAATAAACGTTTTGATCGGCGAGGGCAGGTTGCCCGAGAAAAATCGTGATCACAAGCTCGTAGGTAATTTTGCCCAATGCCGAGAATGTCATATTGAGCCGGATTGGCTGCTGATTTATAAGATTCATGGGCAAGAAATATTTTTCGTGCGAACTGGCACGCATTCGGATTTGTTCGATTGAAGCTGCTTTGTCAACTTGCCATGGTCGCCGATTGTTACTCCTGGCCGAAGATCGCTGCGCAAACCATCCGTGCCTACCACCTTTAACATCGGGACACATCCCCGGTACACATCTGAAATTTAATGTTCACTAAATAGTGAACATTGCAACATGCCTTTGAACCGCGTAATGAACTTTTGGCCGGCATATTTTTTAAGGCCGGTTATATTGAGGCTTGGGGCCGGGGAACGGTAAAGATTATTGAGGCTTGCCGCAAGGGTAACTTGCCTGAACCGGAGTTTTCCGAACTAACCGGTGGATTTTTAATAAGCTTTACTAGGGCGCAAAATGCTGCCTCGCAATCGAATATCAAAGACTTAGGAAAAGACGGAGAAGAGGTCCCAGAAAAGGTCCCAGAAAAGGTCACTGAAAATCAATCGCTTATCATTGAGCACATGAAGAAAAAACCAACTATTACCTCGAAGAATTGGCGAAAATAGTCGGTATTTCAGAACGAAAAATAAAGAGTAACATTGCGAAACTAAAACAAAAAGGTATGATCAAGCGCATCGGCCCCGACAAGGGCGGGCATTGGGAGTTTGTTGACCATGAATATTCTTAATGTAAAATTTGACAACCTCACCATTGCCCAGGCGGTTGAGCAGGCGATCGCTATGTTTAATTAGGGCAAATCGCCGCAAGCTCAATGTTAAGCTTTGCTTGGGTGTTGGGGCATTGCTCGATTATATATCGGGCCGTGTGGTTCGTGCGCCCAAAATCTTTCGCGTATTAAAGATCGAATGGCTTTGGCGTGTCTTGATGGAGCCTAAACGCATGTTTAAGCGGTATTTTATGGATGGGATTGGGTTTATGTTTTGGTTAATATGGAAGAGAGTTCACCCTCGCAAGTAAGTTTCCGCCTGCGTGGGATACCAGATGTTCAGGGTGGGGTAGGCCTTCCCTAGTAAACCATTATTGTGCACTGTGAAACATAAAACTATATCTAACTTTTTTGTTTTATGATAAAATTTCCTATATGAGCCCAACGGTATTTAAGGAAGGTAATTACCGGTTTCATTTTTTCTCTAAAGAGGAACCGCGTATTCATGTGCATGTAGTGGCCCCGGGTGGTGAAGCAAAATTTTGGTTAGAGCCGACAATTGCGTTGGCTAATTTTTCGGGATTTTCGAAAAAACAATTGTTATCGTTACAAAAAATGGTAGAAGAACATGAAGTTGAAATTATTAAAAAATGGAAAAAACACCTCAACGGTTGAGATAACAAATATCTCGGCTCATGGGTTTTGGCTCTTGATCGAGCATAAAGAGTATTTTTTACCTTTTGGAAAATACCCATGGTTTAAGAATGCTAAGGTGTCAGATATTACAAATGTGCAATTACTGCATGGCCGCCATCTGCATTGGCCAACTTTAGACGTTGATTTATCTACAGAAATTTTAGTTAACCCCGATAAGTATCCGTTAAGCTATAAGTAAACTTCATAACCCGCAAAATTAGGAAAGTGACGAAGAAAACACAAAGCGGTTGTGATACAATTATTCTATGAAGATCGTTGTTTTAGGCCTGCGCGGGATACCGGATGTTCAGGGCGAGGTCGAGACCCATTGTGAAAATTTGTACCCGCTGGTGGTGGTGCAAGGCCATGATGTTACGGTGTTGGCCCGCTCGCCCTATACCGGTAACAAGCCTTACGAATATAAAGGTGTCGAGGTCATTCCGATCTTCTGCCCCAAGCAAAAATTTTTAGAAGCCATTATCCATACTTTTTTCGGTGTATTAAAAGCTAAAAGTTTAAAGCCCGATATTTTGCATATTCATGCCGTGGGTCCATCGATTGTGGCGCCGTTGGCGCGGTCATTGGGGATGAAGGTGGTAATGACCCATCATGGGCCCGATTATGAGCGCAAAAAGTGGAACGCCTTTGCCAAATTTATTTTAAAAACCGGTGAATGCCGGGGTGTTAAGGCGGCGAATAAAGTTATCTGCATTACCCAGAATATTGCCGATAGTGTAAAAGCGAAATATGGCGTTGATAGCGCGGTTATCCCTAATGGGGTGGTCATTCCCGCCGCGATCGAGACCCATGACGCTTTAGACAAGTTTGGTTTACGAAGGGGCAGGTATATTTTTGCTTTAGGCCGGTTTGTGCCGGAAAAGGGTTTTGGTGATTTGATCGAGGCGTTTAAGTTAAATAGTGAATTGCCGGCCTTAAAGGGGTGGAAGCTGGTGCTCGCCGGTGATGCCGTCCACGAAGATAGTTATAGCCGGCAATTAAAAGCTGCGGCCAAAGCCGTGCCTAATGTGGTTTTAACCGGGTTTCAAAGCGGCTTACCATTAAAAGAGCTTTATCAACACGCCGGGTTGTTTGTTTTGCCTTCGTACTACGAAGGCTTGCCGATTGTTTTGCTCGAGGCCTTAAGCTACGGCCTTTCCTGCATTGTCAGCGATATCGCGGCGAACCGTAATGTGCGAATGCCCGAAGAGCGGTTTTTTAAAGCCGGGGACATTGCCGAGTTATCAAAAAAAATCGTGGTCTTTGCTGACCGCCAGCTTGACCCGGCGGAACGCACGATACAACTCGCCATGATCGCCCAAGAATACGATTGGCATGTGATCGCCGCGCAGACGATCAACATATACCGCCATTAGGCCGTTCTTCCGACGAGGGTTTCTTTGTTTTTTGTATGACAATAATATTATAAAAAATTAGTTTGATTGTAAAAATAATTATGTTACAATATTGCTATGAATAAAATTAGTAAGCCTTCAAGTAAATCCGTTTTTGAGGATGTTAAGCGAGCTGATGAGTGTGGGGCGGAGTATTGGTCAGCCCGTAGTTTATCTAAAATACTGGGTTATTCTGAGTATAGACATTTTTTAGTGGTTATTGCTAAGGCTAAGAACGCTTGTGCTAATAGTGGGCATGATGTATCAAACCATTTCGAGGATATCCTCGAAATGGTCGATATCGGCTCTGGTGCCAAGAGAAAGATTGATGACATTAAGCTTTCCAGGTACGCTTGTTATTTGATTGTTCAGAATGCTGATCCAACCAAAGAGGTAGTTGCCCTAGGACAAACTTATTTTGCTGTGCAAACCCGCAGGCAAGAATTATCCGATGAATTTCGTAAGCTTAAGACAGCCGATGAAAAGCGCTTATTTTTACGTGAGCAGATGCGAGGCCATAATAAACAGTTAGCCTCTACGGCTAAAGGCGCCGGAGTTATTACGCCGCTTGATTATGCTATATTTCAAGATCATGGCTACAAAGGCCTTTATGATGGGTTAGGGCAAAAAGATATTCATAAGCGCAAAGGCTTAAAAAAGGGAGAAAAAATACTTGATCATATGGGCAGCACTGAATTGGCGGCTAATTTGTTCAGGGCGACACAAACCGAAGAAAAAATACGCCGTGAAAATGTTAAAGGCATAGATAAAGCAAATCAGACTCATTTTGAGGTTGGTAAAAAAGTTCGCCAAACAATTAAAGAGTTGGGCGGCGCTATGCCGGAAAAGCTTCCTGTAGCCGAGAGTATTAAGAAAATTAAAAAGCCCAAGAAAATACTGGATTTGCCGCACAATCCTTAACCGCCGACAAGCGCACCGCCCAACTTACCATTGTTAGTGATTGTTATTCCCGGCCGAAAATAGCCGCGCAGACGATCAACGTATACCGCCATTAAGGATAAAATCGAGTTGTCTACAATTTGTCTACGACCGCTACCGCGCCCACTAACCGAGATTGGGTTGGAATTATAGTAAACATTATAATTGATTATTTTATTGACAAATGTCGTATAGCGTGATAATTTATTTGCCAAATGGAAAAATATTTTGAATCCCATAAAACCGAATACAAAGAAGCGAAAGATACTTTACCGGAAAGCGTCTACAAAACTATCTCTGCTTTCGCTAATGCTAAAGGTGGGGTGATTGTGTTGGGCGTAAAACAAGAGCATAGTAAATTAATATACCTAGGTGTAGATAGCCCCCAAAAGATCGTTGATGATTTGGTTTCCACGGTGAGCCAAAAGTTTAATTTTTGTCCGCTGCTTAAGCCTGTTATTAAAAAAGTTAAAGGTAAATATTTGGTTGAAATTAACGTGGAAGAGGCGTCTAGGGCAGAAAAGCCGATTTATATTAATGATGCCGGGCCGATTAAGGGCGGCTATAAGCGGGTGGGATCGGTAGATATACGTTTGGCTGATAAAGACGTTCAGCGTTTTTATCACGGCAGGGATGGTTCTTTTGATGCGCGGATTGCGGCCGACAGCGCGCTTGGTGATATTGATACAAAAACTATTTCAGTTTTTAAGGAATTACGCAAATCGCAGGCAGTTGGTGCGCCGGAATCTAGATTGAAACTTTTGGATTTATTAAAAGTTTATCGTTTGGTTGCACCTTCGGGTGATCGGCTTAATATGGCCGGGATTCTTTTATTCGGAAAATCTCAAGCTGTGCGTAATTACTTTGCGCATTTTCGATTGGATATAATCCGCATTAAGGGCGTCGAGTGGGGTAAAGACAAAGACCCCTTTCTTTCTAATGATTTAAGGGGTAATCTTATTCAATTGCGCATTCAGGCTTTAGACACTATAAACCGTTTTTATTTAACGCCGTTTAAGCTTAATTCTAGCCTTGCGCGTGTCGACGACGATGCTTTTAAAAAAGCCTTGCGTGAAGCTTTAAGTAATATGTTGATGCATCAGGATTATTCGCATAGTTCCCCGTCGCAAATTCGGTTGTATGATGATCGTATTGAATTTTATAACCCGGGTTATTCCTTAAAGGACCCCGGAGAGTTTGACGCGCCCGGTTCGGAGCTGCGCAACCCGCTTATTGCTGATTTGTTTTATGACATTGGCTGGGCAGAAGCCAAGGGCACTGGTTTCCATACCGCGATATTATCATTAAAAAAGCAAGGTTACCCTACCGCGCACTGGACAAATGATTACCAGCATGATAAGTTTACGATCGTTTTTCCTTATCCGGTTGACCAGGCTACCCAACAAGTCACCCAACAAGTCACCCAACAAGTCACCACTCAAGTCGAAGGGATGGATCGTGCCGCCAAGATAATGAAGTTTTGCGAAGAGCCTCGCGCGTTAAGAGAGATGATGGTTTTTCTGGGTTTAAAAGACCGGCCATATTTTTTAATGGAGATATTATTACCATTGGTAAATGATGGTTGCCTGAAGAGAACCATTCCGGCAAAGCCCAACAGCCGGTTTCAAAAATATGTTGTAGTAAAAAAGTGAGTTTATAATTTATGGAAGCTATTAAAAGAAAAATAACTATTATCCATATAATCGGTTTGCCTGGTGCAGGTAAAAGCATTACCGTTTGATCGTTTGATTGTAATAAAATTATGTGCTTCACGGGATGTTTTATTCAGGCGAATTGCTAAGAAGAAAAAGTTAGAGCAGGGTGGCCTGTAATACGATTGGCATGTGATCGCCGCGCAGACGATCAACATATACCGCGTTTGTAAGTGAAAGATAGAACTGCTAGCGTAAAATATTTGTGATATAATTTCATCATTCTGGATAGCCAAAGTATTATTAAAAAATTAAGGCAGTATTACCTGCTTAACCATGTAAAGTATGGCATTAAGCGTATGGCTCTTTTTGGCTCTGCCGCAAGAGGGCAGATGACCCCGCAAAGCTATTTATGTATGACAAAGAGCTTACCTTAGAGATTTTACGCCAGATCAAAATTGCTGCGGAAAAAGTTTTGTAACGTTTTAATGGTGCAGATAGCCCCGCATTTTTTACTAATTCTGTTGATGGCGGCGAGAAATTAGATGCCATATGTATGCAGCTAATTGTTATTGGTGATAATCTAAAAAATCTTGATAAGGTTACGGCTAAAGAACTGCTCGTTAAATACCCTCAGGTCGATTGGCGTGGTGCCAAGGCGATACGTGATGTTATTACTCACGATTACTCTAATATTGACGCCGAAGCAGTTTATTTTGTTTGCAAAGAAAAGATCTTGCCGCTTAAAGATGTGATCGGAAAAATGATATTGGACATCGGGTAGAATTTTACCTGCCAACTTGGCCATCGCGAACGCACGATACAACTTGCCATGATCGATGATTGCTACTCCCATCCGAAGATCGCCGCGCAGGCCATTCAGGTATTATTTAATATTCCCTTGTTTTTACCGCAGGGATGTGGTATATCTTTAAGGCTTAATACTTATAGTGTATGTGGTTATGTAATCTTTTAAAAAAGGGCAGGTTATGATGAAGAAGTTATTTTTACTTGTTTTGTTTGTTTTGGCGGGTTCCGGCGGTGCATTCGCCGATTGGAACCAGGGATTTCAACAGTCGTCAGGTGAATTTTACAACGGTTTACCGGTGGGTAATTTTAACGAGATCAAGATTTGGTTGCTGAATGACAGCGCAAGCAAATTCCAATCTCCGGCATTTACCGATTTCAGTGAAAAGGGCTGGAGCAATTACTCAGCGTCGAACTATTATGCCGATGCGTTGAAAAGTTCGGGGCAGGACAGTTTCACATATTTTACGCTTAATTTTACCGGTAACTCCGCTGATGGAGCGCATTTTCTTTCTGAGACTTTGCTGAATTCAAATGTGATTCAAAAGCAGGAAATGACTTATACCCCAAACAGCGGGTGGAGTTATCCGGAAGTAGACACAAAAACCTGGAATAGCCTGGTACAGCATACCGTTGCTCCGGAGCCGGTTAGTTGCGTGTTGTTCTTGTTGGGCGGCGGTTCGCTGGCGCTTGTCAGATCTCGCCGGAAAAAGATTTAAAACAATTTTTTTGTCGTGATATAATTATTTGCGTATGGTTACGAAAATCCACTATTACGGTTGGCGTCCGGATATACCTGACCAGCGCGATATTCCCTACGCGCTTACCTACAAAATCCCTGAAAAGTTACCTTTGAATGCCGATCTGCGTGCGATCTGCCCGCCAATAGAGGATCAGGGTAAATTAGGCTCATGCACGGCCCATGCTTTAACCGGCGCGTTGGAGAGCTTGGAGAAGAAAGATAATCTGCCCTTAGCGCAGATGAGCCGGCTTTTCCTTTATTATAATGAACGCGCCCTGGAGGGGACAACCGGGCAGGATAGCGGCGCGATGATCCGCGATGGGATCAAGACTTTAGCCGCCCAAGGCTGCTGTGTTGAGGATAAGTGGCCGTATTTGATCTCTAAATTTAAGCTTAAACCTTCAACCGGCTGTTATACCGACGGGCTTAAACATCAAGTCACTTCCTACCAGCGTATCAGCGATTTAAATCAGATGCGCGCCTGCTTAGCCGATGGCTTTCCCTTTGTCTTTGGTTTTACGGTTTACGAGAGCTTTGAATCGGCTAAGGTGGCGAAAACCGGCGTTGCTCCCATGCCGGGTAAGGCCGAGCGCGCGCTTGGCGGCCATGCGGTTTTGGCTGTGGGCTATGACGATAAAACCAAACGCTTTCTGGTGCGTAACTCCTGGGGGCCGGATTGGGGGATGCAAGGCTATTTCACCCTGCCCTATGCTTATTTGGATTCCCGCGACCTCTCCGATGACTTCTGGACCATCCGCCGCGGCGAAGAGATGTGATTTTACTCCTTAAAGCTATTTTGTAAAATTTGGTTGAATACTTTAGATGGATATGGTATATTCAAAGCCCTATGCGTAGAGTATTAATCGCCGGTATATTGATTTTGGCGCTCTTAGGGGCATTTACCTTTAAGGTATTGGCCGGCGGCGCTCAATCCGGTTTAGGTAATGCCGGAGCAATGCTTAATTCGATCGGCCATAGTGCGCCTAATAATGGATATTGGTCCAATGGCCCGGCACACTTGCGTTTCGATGATAATAATTATTCTACCGGTGGAGGCGATTCCGGTTATACCGGCATGGGCGGTTTTGGCGGTTATTCTTTCGGCGGCGGTTCGTCTTCTACTACCAATACACAAACGCGTACGATCATTGTATCAAATAATACCGGCACGACTACCGGTAATTCAACCGTGGTTTTACTTAATGTGAGTTTTGTCAAGACCGGCGATAGTACCGGTAACGGCAGTGGCAACGGTAATGGCAGCGGCAATGGCGGTTCCGGCAAGGTACAGGCACCCGAGCCGATCAGCTCGTTGTTGTTTTTGCTCGGTGCGGCAGGGTTGGGCTTAAGAAAAAAAGTTACTTTTTTTCTTGCAAAGTAACTTTTGCATAGTATAGTAATTGCTTACACACTTGCAATGGGTTTAAGTGAATCCGGCAGGAAGTGTTTATAAAGATTAAAAAAGGTGTGATTATGAAAAAGTTTGTAGTTTCCATGATGTTGCTCTTAGGGGCATTTGCGTTTTCATCCAGCGCGTTTGCGGATAGCTTTATGAATTTAACCGATGGCGACGGTAGTAAAAATACCGTACTCAATTACAATTTGAAACAACAGCCTTGGGTAGCGATTTCCTTGCCGTCAACCGGGTTTAAGTTGGAAACGGCTTCATGGACCTTGCCCGGCGGGACGACTCAAACCGATACACCGATATTTACTTCCAATAAGGATGCGTGGTTTACGGTTTCCAATTGGAGCTCGCTGACCAATGCACAAAAGGCTGGTTCTTGGGCAGTTACCGGAAGCTATTCAACCGTGACTTTTGATCCCGTTAAATTGGCTTTTAGCCAATCGCCTACTATAAGCAGTACGCTTCATTTTAATGTCGCTCCCGAGCCGATCAGCATGACCTTGTTTTTGTTGGGCGGTGCGGGGTTAGCGGTGCGCAGATTTCGCGGCAAGAAAAACAGCTGATAGCCTTAAAATTTAATTTTTCATTTTACCTTGTAAAGTAAATTTTTTTATGTTACATATGTAACCTAAACACAAATGTGCGGTTTAGGCGAATCGTGCGTAAAGTGTTTATACAGGTTAAAAAAAGGGGTGTTATGAAAAAGTTTGCCCTTGTAATGTTGTTGACCCTGGGAGTATGCGCGGTTTCATCCAGCGCTTTTGCGATTTCTATATCAAAAGTAGTGGCCCCCGAACCGATCAGCATGACCTTGTTTTTATTGGGCGGTGCGGGGTTAGCGGTAAGTAAAATGTTCTCGAAGAAAAGCGATAAGTGATTTTTAAGATCTATAAAATAGGAGATTTCCATGCGTAGTAAAATGATCGCGTTGTTGATCCTGGGGGTTTCGTTGTTCGTGGCGAATGGGGCATATGCCGGCGCTAAAGCTGATGATTGGTCGCTTGGCACTACCAGCAGTTTCGGCAGCACCACAGGGCAGAGCACCTTTACCGGCGGCCAGCAGCCATATGGTTACTTGACTATCGATCAGAGTTTTTTTGGTAAAAAAACGCCTACGACCGTTGATGTCAAGTGGGTATGGTCTTACGACGGCGGTAAATTCGAAAAAGATATTGTGCAGAATGTCTCTTGGAGCAGTAATCTGGATGCAAACGGTAATTTTTCTTTGTGGTCGACCCCGGATAAATCAATAACGAGTGAGCCGGCCGGAGATTGGACCTTAAAGGTAAAGTGGGATGCCGCTACTAAAAATAATATTTTTACTCCTTCGGCTAAAACTACTTCTTTTAATGTCGTAGCTCCCGAGCCGATCAGCGCAACCTTGTTTTTGTTGGGCGGTGCGGGGTTGGCGATCCGCAGATTTCGCGGGAAGAAAAGCGCCTGATAGATTTAAATTTTAGTATAATAAGAGAGAAGAACTTTTGGTTCTTCTCTCTTTTACTTTATGAACTTAGAAGCAAAGCCAAAATTTAATTTTTTTACCTATTTGCCCTGGGCCTTGCTGGCCGTTTTGTACGTTCCGGTCTTTGCCCAGCTCTATTCCAGCCGTTGGAAGCTGATCGATTACACCCATGCCTATTTTATCTTGCCGGTCACGCTTTGGTTGATCTGGCGTAAACGTGCCGCGTTGATTGCTGCCTGTAATTGTGCCAAGGGCCAACTAACGCAAGGCGGGCTGCTGTGCTTAAGTTTGGGGTTGCTTCTCTTTGTCTTTTCCTGGCGTAATGATTATTTGATGCTTTTGGCGCTTTCTTTTATTATTACCGCAGCTGGATTAACGCATTATTTATATGGCAAAGATGTGGTGCGGGCGTTGCGTTTCCCTTTCTTTTATCTTTTGTTGATGGTGCCGCCGCCCTTAGGGATTTTAGACACGATAACTTTACCCATGCGTTATATGACCTCGATTGCGGTCGAGGTGGCTTTGCGGTCGTTTTTTATTCCGATCACCCGTAGCGGCTTATTGCTCTATGCCGGCGGCAGTGAGATTTTTATGGGCCAGCCGTGCAGCGGTTTTCGCTCTTTGATCGCGATGGTCTCCCTTGGCACGGCCTATGCTTATTTAAGCCGGGTTGATTTTAAGAAAAAGGTTATCCTGGTTATCTCGATCATACCTTTGGCACTATTTTGTAATTTTTTACGTGTTGCGGCAATGTGCACGGCAACTTATTATTTTGGCTCGACAGTTGGTGAAACCGTCCATGACATCGGCGGTTATGTGGTCTTTGGTTTATTACTTTTAGGGATGTTAGGCGTGGAAAAATATCTCGAAGGGAAAAAGCTTCATGGGTAATAGATACCGGGTACTTATCGCGACAATTTTATTTTTAGCGGCGATCGCGGCGAGCTTCGGTGTGCCGCGCCCGAAATACCAGGGGCTTAATATCCTGGCAAAGCTTAATGTGCCGGCCGTAATCGGTGATTGGCAGGGTAAAGACGATGAGAGCCTTAATGCACAGGACGGCCGGTATAATTTTATCAGTAAAATTTTTGCCCGCACTTATACCAACAAAGCCGGCGTGAGCCTGAATCTTTTTATTCTCGATGCCGGTAATTTTCATAACCCTAAAGTTTGCTTCACCGGTGCCGGGTTTAAGATCTCCGATGCTCCGGAGAAAAAAATTATTCTTTCCGGGCAAGCGTTGAAGTGCCACTCTATGATCGTGCAAAAGAGCGGCGAATACTATTTGCTTACTTATTGGATCACGATCGATAAGAAGAATGTCGATTGGTTCGAGCAAAAGTTTAAGCAGCTCTTTTCTTCAATGGTAAACCGTAAAAAAGCCGCTTTGATGTGCCGTATTGACCTGGGGTTTAACCAGGGAGAAGAGGCCGCCGCTTTAGAAATTACTCAGCGCTTTATTGATAGCCTTGCCGCGCAGATCAGCCTGGCTGACCGGGATTATATCTTCGGCGCGAAGTAAATAACCACTCTGCTGCTCTCCAGATCTTAGATTATTTATGCGATTGCCTTGTTTTTCGGCCTTATATATGTTATTTATTTATAATATTGCCTTATGAAACATATTCTCAATAAAATCACCGCATTATTCCTGGCAATCCTTATGGTTTTGCCGGTGCAGGGTTTCGCCCAGGTTCTGTCTTACATGCCCCCTCCCGGCCAGATGATCACCCAATCAATCAAGCCTTATGATCTGCCTTATATCGTCGGGATGCGCTTTAATGGTACGGGCGGTTCGCGAACCGCCCCTACGGTCGATATCTTCAACTTTACTTTCTTTTTAAATAGAGGTAATGCTCCGGCGAAAGAGGATATCTTGCGTTCCGAAGTAGATAAGGTGGGTAAGTACTTCTTAGCGGCTTTAACGATCCCCGAGAAAGACCTCTGGGTCAACTTATCCCCCTATGAACAAAACCGGATCATCACCCCGGAACTAAGCCGTACCGACTTAGGCAAAGACCTCTTGGGCGAGGATTATGTCTTAAAACAACTAGCGGCAAGTTTAACCTATCCGGATAGTGAATCGGGGAGAGAGTATTGGCAGGAAATTAATAACGTAGGGGCGCGGTCGCCGCGCCCTGGGCAGGGAAACCCTGCCCCTACGAATTCGTTCACCAAGATCTGGATCGTCCCCGGTACGATCAAGATGAAAGAAGCCAGTGACCGGGTCGTGATCACGCAAGCAACCTTAAAGGTAATGACGGAAGAGGATTATTTAGCCACGCAACAAAATAACATAGGGGCGCACGCCTCGCCCGTAATAACGGGAGGGGCATGCCCCTCCCCTACAGAATCATTCAAAAAATATATCGTGCCAATTATCGAAAAAGAAGTAAATACCGGTAAACACTTTGCCCATCTGCGCCAGGTATACCGGGCGATCATCTTAGCTGGCTGGTTTAAGAAAAAACTTAAAGATACAATTTTAAGCCAGGTTTACTTTGACCAGAAAAAAACTAAAGGGGCGGAAAATAACGACCCGGCCCTGAAAGAGAAGATCTATAACGAATATGTGAAGGCGTTTAATCAGGGGGTATACAAAGTAATTCAAAGGGAAAAAGTCAAAAGTCAAAACTTTTCAGGCGGGTACAAAATCGAACGTCGTCAGTACTTTAGCGGCGGAGCAAACCTTGGCGCGACTTCGGCTGTTGCCCAGGTCACCCCAGCCACGATTGGTGAAGTCGATCGAGGCGATGCAGCAGCTGGAATGGAAGCGCGGGTGAGGATGGAAAGTGCGGATGGTGCCCTTGTCAGGCAAAATACCGATGCGGATTTATTGGGTAATTTGGTGCCGGCCGGCAATCAGGCTAAGGCGCAAGCGATTAGCCAGGAGCAAAGGAAAAGTATTATTATTGAGGTCGACCGGCTTCTTTCCGGATTGTCGGCGGTTTCTCACTCCCGCGAAGATAGTACTATTTGCGCGCAGTGGGTAAGCGGACTGGCTAATTTGCGGGAGAAGTTGGAAGAATTTGGCTGGGCGTTTGTGCTCAGCCCGGCGCAACTTTCCCGGTTGTTTGATTACTATCTGGGCATGTCAGGGGATGAGATGGGGGATATTGATGCCCGGTGGAAGATCGCCGAGGTCTTGGCCGATTCTTTACGCCGCGACAAGACTTTAGCGCTTACGCCGCATCAAGCCGAAGCCTTAGAGGATAAGATCGCGCATGAATTTACCGATCATATTCCCAATGAATATTTATTAGATCGAGATATTTTAGATGCGGCTGAAAGCAATACGCAACCGACCATAAATAATGGGCCGGAAGTTTTTGCCCGGGTAGTAAATCATAATGTCGATATCTTAAGCCGCGGCAAGTTGCAAAGCGCGATTTTCGGGGCAGTAGTATTTGGCAAGGGTGTGCACGATGATTCTAAACATTATTCTAAGTATGATTATGCCGATGCGGCTAATTGGTATATCCGCCCCTTGCCGGAGCGTGATTATGTCGAGGTCAACGGGTATGTTGACAATAACGGGCGGATCATGGCCTTGGGTACGCAAGCTGAGGTAAGTGCCCGGCAAGATCATTTTGACGAGGTCATTGAAAAAAATAAACTTAAGTCCCTCTCAATTAAATGCAAAGTTTCGCCGCGCGCTAAAGGCGAGCGGTTTATCCTGGGTGATTTTAACGGTTCGCCAAGATGCAAAGAGGCGATAGAGCAGGCGTTGGCGCGGCGCAATGGGGTTACATTTGAGCAAGATAAAGAGCGGTTTATGGATGAGTTGCAAAAATTACCCATCCCCATATATCACTATTTAGGCGGCGATAGCGCTCAGGGCTTAAGCTCGATGATGTTGACCGACTTGGATGGTTTTGATCTGTCATCAGAGCGGTTTAGCTTTTTGGTCGATTATGTGCTTAATATTTGGGATGGCTGGAATAATATTGCCCATGCGCGTCGTGCCGTGGCCGGCGTACTTGCAACCGCTATGGCGCAAGAGCCTCAATTGCGCTTAAGCCCTAAGCAACGGGAAAAACTTAAAAGCCTGGTGCAAACCCTGGAGAGTGAATCTCAAATAAAGAATAAACAATTTCTTACCAATACTGTTGATTACCGTATTGCACAATATAAAAGTATTTTAGATGTTGACCAACATAACCGGGATAACGCAGATACCGTACCGATAGTTTTAGGCGCTGTGGTGCAGGAGAGTAGAAGATTTATTGAAGCACAAGAGAAGATCGAGGAGTTGATTGTGCGTTCGCTTAAACATGAGTACGGGTATGGCACGATGCTCTCTGAGCATGATCTTAATGATTACACTCTTGCCGCGATGTATGGCCTCTCCCAACGAGAGATATTTTATTTGTACAAGCATTACAGAAAAGTGCAGGTAGATATTGATGAATTTTTAGTAGAGGCGCAACGCGCGACTACGCCGGATAAAAAGATCGTGGAAAAGGCGCAAATGCGGCTGCGGGCGTTAAAAGAGGTGCTCAGGGTTTTGCAGATACTCCCAATAACAGCACGTGATCTAGAGGTGTGGGCCAGTGCGGTTATGATCATGGCTAAAGGTAATAGATCGGGAGCTTTTTATGTGATCAGTAGATTTCTAGATTTACGGGGGGATGGCGATGTGGAGCAGGTACGCGCTTATAGTGATTTTATTTTTGATGATTTTGCCCAATTGAATGGCAAACATACTACTTTCCAAATCGCATCCCATATTTTTCAAAAAACTTTATGGTTAAAAAACTTATTGGCGGATTGGCAAGAATACCGCGGCTATATCTTGGTGAACGAAAGCAATAGTGGTGTGCGCGATAAGATCAAGCCCGTGCCGGGGAATATTAAATTTCCCGATAAATTAAATATGGAGTTGATAAAGGCGATCTACCATGCACATAATTCAGGTAAGCGCCTTGATTGGGATTATTTGGATGAAGAAGGCGGATTTTACCATATTGAATCCGGTGTGCATGTGCCTGATGACCAGATGCAGGCAGTTCAGGGTAAAGTTGCTTATATCGAAGAAGCGGCGAAAAAGAACGGCATGCCCGATGACGCTTCGGCTTTAGCCTTTGCCCAATGGATGGCCGATCGCCTGCACGCCGGGCAATCGGGCATGGCGTTTGTTATGAAGCCGGAGGGGAAGATCAAAGCTGCTAAATACATGATCGACCAAGCTGTGCAGGAGGCGATATCTAAAACTGCCGGGATAAAGGAAGATGATATTGATCCTATAGCGCTGCAAGATGAATTTTTTGAGACGGCCTTTGAGGTGCATCGGCAAGAATTGACCCAATCCGAGCGGTTTCGCTTGTTTAAGATCTGCCAGGCCGACCTGGATATCATTGACCAGGTCATATCGTCTCCGGCGAAGTCGAGATTATTGAATGAAGAATCGACAAAGGCGTTGACCATCGAGGCCTTCACCCTGGCCAGAGCGATGACCCGGCTAAGCGGGGAAGATATTTTAAGCCGGCAGGATAAATACAAGTACGAAGCGCAAGCCGCATACAGGCTTGTTAAGTGCCTTCGCCTGGGCCAGCGGGAACAGGTTTTGCGCCTGGTCGCCGAGCAATTTAAATCACAAAATGGGGATGATGACCAAAAAGCCCAGGGTAATGCCGCTTTAATCGTAAATGATGCCCAGGAAGCTTTAACCTCGAAAGCCAGCGACGAAGAGATCGTTGAGCTTATGTTGCAAAAGATCAAGTGGCTGATCGAGCTGCGCCAGGATTGGCAAAAAAATAGTAAAAAAATTTTAATAAGTAAAAGTAAAAACGGCCGCGGCCGCCGGGATTCCATAGTCGATTCAACCGGGTTTCCGGATTATTTAAGCGATGAGCTGGTAGAGGCGGCTTGGAATGCGCATAATTATGGTGATGGCATAGGCTGGGAATATCTGGCAGAGAACGGCGGTTTTTATTATATTAAGGAAGGGGAAAAGGTCCCGTCTAAGCAAATGAGAAATGCCCGGCAGAAAGTCAATTATATCCGGTATATTGCCCATACGAAATGCGCCATGACGCAGCGCGTTGCCAGCCAATTAGGCCAATGGATGGCTGACCGTTTGCACGCGGGAAAAATAAAATATCCCGGCAGCCTCAGCCAAAAAAATCTCTTAAAGCGATTAGAGTTTAAGAACCAGAAAAAATTGGAAGAAGCTATTGATGAGGCTGTTAGCCGGAACAAGATCGACCAAGTCAATGCGTTTTATGATGCTATGGGCGGGGTCGATCTATACACTTTATGGCATACGGATTTGCTTGCTTTTAAAAATAAGTTGCGTCATTGCCGTGATATCCATGATGTGATTGAGCCTTCGATTTACGTTGATCCTTTAACCAATGAGAGAGTGGTCAAGGTATTCTGCAGGCTAGACCCTATTAATCCGAGAGCCTTTGAGATATTGAGTGTTATCAAAGAGGCAGCCAGGGCTGACCGGGTAGACTTGGCCTTTGTAACCACTATGTCGTTGGAGCAGTCGCAAGCTTATTGGGAGAGCGCACCGGTGCAAGAAGCGCTCGCGAAGAACTTAACCAGGGTTCAGGTGGTAGACAGCTATAGAGAATTACCAAGGCCTTTGGATGTGATTTATCTTGGTAGTAAAACCCAAGAGCGTAACATTGAAAGTAGTATAGTGGCGGAGAATGTAAAACGGGCGAAAATTGATATCGACCATTTAATCGCCGGCGGGGGTAAGGAATTTTTTATGCCAGATTTAGGGGCGATATTGCGTGATATGCCGCGCCGGGAGAGGTTTTTACTATTTAAACAATACCAGCAGCAGCGGCAAGACCTGGATACTGCGGAAAAGTTTATGGAAAATGGGCCGGAAACTACCGAGAACATGAGAAAAATATTAGAGTATTTTGAGATGCAGCATTTGATCGATGTTGTTATGAAGACCTTGCCCGATGTATCGTTTGATTTGGATCGGCGTACGGGTTTGATGGTAGATGAAGCCGTTAGATTTTTACGCGCTGGCGATTATGTAAGGCTGGCGGATTGTGTTGATGTGTTTTTTTCTGTAGACGCGTTTGACCGCCACGATCAGCTTTGTCGCGATATCAACCTGGTTATTGCCCGGGCAAAAAATATGATCAGTCAGGGCGTGGATTGTCGAGATGTTGCTTTATTTGTATTTAAAAAGGTCAGGTGGTTGGTTGATCTGCGTCAAGATTGGCAAGAGAATCGCGGCATGATCTTGGCCAGGGAAAGCGGCCGGGGAGTGCGCGATCAGGTTATGGCCGCGCCGGAAGGCATTAGATTCCCTGTTACCTTGAGCGACGCCTTGGTCGAGGAGATCTGGGCTATTCATGCAGCCGGTACCAGTTTGGATTGGCGTTATCTCGAGGAAGATGAGGGTTTTTACCATATTATAAATGGTGTGCGTGTGCCCAACGCTGAGATGAAGGGTGTCGTGCAAAAACGGGACTACCTGGTTGAAGCGGCAAAAACCATCGGCGCGATGGATGGCGCCAGCGCTTTAGCCTTTGCCCAATGGATGTGCGACCGCCTCCATGCGGGGGAAGCCGGTACGACATCAGAGATACCTGAATTGGTTAAATTGCGTGATGCTTTGAAGCAGGCGAATAACGCGCCGGATGCGGCGGGCAAATTAAGGCTTATCCGCCAGGCGGTAGCAGCGCTCAGGGCATTGGGAACGCAGAACCCGGAGTATTCTAAAAGTTTAGTCGAGGTGGCGATCGCCGCCAGCAAGAATGGCGATGAGGGTACTTTTCTGCAGCTTTCATCTGAGGCCGTTGGTACTAAAGCTTATGCGGCGCTCTCAGCTTATGATAAGCCGCGTCCTACGGTTACGATGGCTTTGCAGATAGTCGATAGGGCGATCGCGCAGGGAGATCAACCGGCGGTCAAAGATGCTTTAGCCAAGGCTTTGGCTGCGATTGAGAAGATGGGGGCTTCGTATCAAAAGGATCAGGCGTTTTGGGAAGCCGTTGACTATGCGGCGTATTATGCTTTTACTTTAGTGGGCGATGATCATTCTGGATTTATTGCCTGGCTTGGGAAGAATGGTGGTGATGCTTTTTGCAATGATGTCTTGCCGCGCATCGATGATCTGTTCCGGAGAAAAAAGATCGAAGGCGATTGGGCCAATTTTACGAAAGCCGATTTTGCTGCAGACGCCTGGAATAAAATCCTAAATCGAATGGGGATCCATCCGAAGTACCGCAAAGCTTTTAAGGCAAGGTTGCTGGCTGCCCGGGCTAAGTTTCCTAATGCCAGGAGCCCGGAGTTTCAGCGGATATTAAGCGCGATCATCGATAGCCACCACAATATGCCCGGGCGCATTAAAGAAAGTTCCGGCCAGGGGCTGGATGGTTGGTATGGCCCGCAGGATTTTGATGGTAGCGAAGAGGAAAGAAAGGACAAACTTAAACCGATTGTGGAGCTAGCGGAAAAGATGGCCGCGGAACAATACCCACAAGAAGAGCACGCGCGGGAAGAGCTGAAAAATTTAATCATCGACGCCGGCCGCTGGGCCGGCTTTCGCGGGCATATGGGGAAAACTGATAATGATCTTACCGGGGCCAACGGCGGGTTTGATTTTGCCAAAACTTCTCAAACGAGCCAAGTCGAAGCGATCGGCGGGGGATTAAAAACCTCGCAACAAAAAACCGTAAGTGCCTTATCCCACGGCGAAGTCACCGGATTTAAGTTAGCAATACTCTCCTTAAGTTACTGATTTTTTTTCGCAAAAAAATATTTGACAAGGAGGGGGTTTTGGACTATATTAGCAGTCTAAGCATGAGAGTGCTAATAGGAGAGATGGTATGAAGCTAGATGACCAAAACCAGGAGAAGATAGACCCCTTAGAGGCTTACGGCAAGGACCTTACGCAATTGGCCCGCAGAGGGAAACTCGATCCCGTGATCGGCCGCGACGAGGAGATACGCCGCATCATCCAGATCTTAAGCCGCAAAACCAAAAATAATCCGGTACTTATCGGCGAGCCGGGCGTGGGCAAAACTGCCGTGGTCGAAGGTTTGGCGCGCCGTATTGCTTTTGGTGATGTGCCGGAAGGGCTAAAAGGAAAACGCTTGGTCTCGTTAGACCTGGGGGCGTTAGTGGCCGGAGCTAAATACCGCGGTGAATTTGAAGAGCGCTTAAAGAGCGTATTAAAGGAAGTAGAGAGCAAAGACGGCGAGATCATTTTATTTATCGATGAATTGCATAATTTAGTCGGGATGGGTGCGGCTGAAGGCGCGGTCGACGCGGCTAACATGCTTAAACCTGCTTTAGCGCGCGGCTCCTTGCGTTGTATCGGCGCTACGACTTTGAATGAGTACCGTAAACATATTGAAAAGGACGCGGCGCTGGAACGGCGGTTTCAACAGCTTTATGTCGGTGAGCCGACGGTTGAACAGACGATTGCCATTTTGCGCGGTTTAAAAGAGCGTTATGAAGTGCACCATGGCGTGCGTTTGACCGACGGCGCTTTGATCGCGGCCGCGACATTATCGGCGCGCTATATCAGCGACCGCTTTTTACCGGATAAGGCGATTGACTTGGTTGATGAGGCCGCAAGCAAATTGCGTATTGAGATCGACTCTAAGCCCGAAGAGGTTGATAAATTAGAGCGTAAGATCATGGAGCTTTCTATTGAGCGCCAGGCGCTGTTAAAAGAAAAAAGCGAATCCGGCAAAGAAAAATTACAAAAAGTCGACAGCGATATCGCCGCGTTGAATAAAGAACTGGAGATCAAAAAAAAGATCTGGCAAAAAGAGAAAGAGTTGATTACGCGTATCAGCAAGGCCAAAGAAGAGCTGGAGCAGCTTAAATTTAAAGCTGAGGAGCTGCAGAAAAAAGGCGAGCTGGATAAGGTGGCGGAGCTGCGTTACGGTAAGATCCCGGATAAAGAAAAAGAAGCCAATGACCTGAACGGTAAGTTAGTTGAAGCGCAAAAGACCGAGAAGATGCTTAAAGAAGAGGTGGATGAAGAAGATATTGCCGAGATCGTGGCGCGCTGGACCGGTATACCGGTTACCAACCTGATGGAAGCTGAGGTGCAAAAATTATTACGCTTAGGCTGCACTTTAAAGGCAAGCGTTGTGGGGCAGGATGAGGCGGTCGATGCGATTGCCGAGTGTGTCTTGCGTAACCGCAGCGGTTTGGCTGACCCGAATAAACCGATCGGTTCGTTTTTGTTTTTAGGCCCGACCGGTGTGGGTAAGACCGAATTGACTAAGGCTTTGACCCGTGCGCTGTTTGACAGCGAAGCGAATATGGTGCGCATCGACATGAGCGAATATATGGAAAAGTTTGCCGTCTCCCGGCTTTTGGGCGCGCCGCCGGGGTATGTGGGGTACGATGAAGGCGGGCAATTGACCGAAAAGGTGCGCCGTAGGCCATATTGCGTGGTCTTGTTTGATGAGATCGAGAAGGCCCACCCTGAGGTTTTTAATGTTTTGCTGCAGATCCTGGATGATGGCCGTTTGACCGACGCGCAGGGCAGGACTGTAAATTTCAAGAATACTGTGATTGTAATGACTTCCAATATCGGCAGTGAGCTTTTTAATGATCTTGGCTCTACGCGTTTGGCGATAGAAGAGAAGGTGCGTTTGGAGCTAAAGAAGTATTTTCGCCCGGAATTTTTAAACCGGTTGGATGAAACCGTGATATTCAACAGCTTAGGGCTGGACCAGATAAAAGCGATTGTCGATATCCAGCTGAATAGGCTAAAACAAAGGTTGCAAAACCGTAAAGTTACGCTAGAATTAACCAGTGCTGCGCGTGATTTTTTAGCAGAAAAAGGTTTTAGCCCGGAGTATGGCGCCCGTCCGTTAAAGCGTATTATTGAGAAATTAGTGGTTAATCCATTAAGCTCGATGTTGATCGCGGGAAAGTTTAAGGACGGCTCATCGATCAAGGTGGATGTGAAAGGTAAAGAAATTATATTTAGGTAGGGGCGGTTCGCGAACCGCCCGTACAAAAAGGAGAAGCATATGAGAGTAGACGTTTCCTGTAAATACATGGATAAGAGCGCGATAGTGACCGACATTATCAGCAAGGGGTTAAAGAAGATCGAACGCCGGGTTTTAATATTTAAGAAAGATGCGCCGGTCCATGTTTCGATCCATCTGGAGAAGAACCCGCGCAAAGAAGAATATTTTTGCCGTTCGCAGGTATATCTGCCTGCCAAGGTGCTGGTTGCGCAGGAAAAAGCCGATAACGTCGATAGTGCGGTCAACAAGGCGATCTCGGCGATTTCGCGCCAATTAGGAAAAGTGAAAGATAAAGTTGAGCACTTGCGCCGGCCACGCGGGAATAAGGTCAGGGCAAAGTCTGAAGGGGAATTTGATTCGCCCGACGAAGAATAATACTATAGGGTGAACGGCTGTTCGCCCGCTTAAAGGTAATTATGGTAAGGCATGTAGATTTTAATGAGCGTAGCGAAGAGATCCTCGACCTGGTCGTCGAAAGTTACATCGAAGAGACTAAGCCGATCGGGTCGGCATATCTTTGCCGCAAGCATAAATTGCCTTATTCGTCGGCGACCGTGCGTAATGTCTTAGAAAATTTGGAGCGTGAAGGGTTTTTATCCCATGTGCATACATCGTCGGGCAGAGTGCCGACAAAAAAAGGGTTTAAGCGTTATGTAGAGCGCTTAAAGGAAAAAGAAGTGATCGATTCGCACCCGATGGATTTAAGCCATTACCATCCGCCGCATGACCGGGTTGAGTCGACGATCAATTATACGCTCGATGCTTTAGCGGAGATCAGCGGTTACACTTCGATGCTGGTCTTGTCGAACCCGAGTGAAGAGAAGATATTTTTCCGGGGTACGCGGTATATGCTGGCGCAGCCGGAATTTGAAAATATTCAACGCGTGCGTAACCTTTTATATGCGTTAGAGGTGCATATCGACCAGTTGCAGCACTTATTGGCGCACTCTTTCAGCGAACAGGTGCAAATATTGATCGGCGATGAGATCGGTTTTGGGCAGATCCGCGATTGTTCTCTGGTCGTATCCGGTACCCGTGAGCGCGGCACCAATCTGACTTTAGGTATTTTAGGGCCGATGCGTATGGATTATGAGCGCGCAATTTCCGCGATCTATTCGATGCGTATCGAGATGCTCAAGGCGTTGGAAGGGGTTTTATGAAAGAAGAAAAAAAAGATGAAGTGAAACCGGAAGATATTGGTGTATCCCAAACTGCCGATGAAAATACGCAGAAGTTAGCCAAAGAGTACGATGAGCTGAAGAATAAATATTTACGGGTTTGTGCCGATTACGATAATGCCCGTAAACGCTGGGAGCGTGACCGGGACGATCTTTTAAAATATGGCGCGGTAACGCTTTTACGCGATCTTTTGACTGTCGTCGATGAACTTGAGCAGGCGATAAAAATGGCGCGTGAGCATAAGGCCGATGCCGAGATCTTAAAAGGTTTAGAGCTAACGCATAAAAATTTTGTGAACCTTTTAAAAAAGAATGCCCTTGAAGTGATCGATGTAAATGGTAAAAGATTCGACCCTCATTTTCATGAGATCATGGGGATGCGGGATATTGTTGACGGCGATGACCAAAGTATTTTAGAAGAAGTGCAAAAAGGATATTTGTGCGAAGGTAAAGTATTGCGCACATCGAAAGTTATCGTGGGTGTAAAGAAAGAAAAAGAAATATTAGAAGAGGGTAATAGTTAATAGAGGAGGAAAAGTTATGGCAAGAGTGATTGGTATCGATTTGGGGACTTCAAATTCAGCAGCGTCAGTGATGGAAGGCGGCCGGCCGGTTATTATACCGTCGGCAGAAGGTGCGGGAGTCGCTTCCGGCAAGGCTTTCCCTTCATATGTGGCTTTTACTAAAGACGGGCAAAAATTAGTGGGTGAACCGGCACGCCGGCAGGCAGCGATCAACCCCGAAGGTACGATCTTTGCGGCGAAACGCAAGATGGGTACAGATTATAAGTTTAATGTTTTTGGTAAAGAGTATACGCCGCAACAGATCGGCGCCTTTGTTTTAGGTAAAATTAAGCAGGATGCGGAGAGCTATCTGGGCGATAAGGTCGAAGAGGTAGTAATCACCTGTCCGGCCTATTTTAACGATAACCAGCGCCAGGCGACCAAAGATGCCGGCGAGATCGCGGGCTTAAAAGTCTTGCGTGTTATTAACGAGCCTACGGCTGCGTGTTTGGCCTATGGTTTGGATAAGGTCGGTAAAGAACTTAAGATCATGGTCTTCGATTTAGGCGGCGGTACACTGGATGTAACGATCATGGAGATGTGGGCCGAGGGCGGATTTAAAGTCCTGGCCACCAACGGCGATACCCAATTGGGCGGCACGGATATGGATAATGTATTAATTGAGTACATCGCTTCGCAGTTTCAAAAAGAACAGGGCATTGATTTACGTAAAGATAAGATGGCGATGATGCGCTTAAAAGAAGCAGCAGAAAAGGCTAAGGTGGAGCTCTCGAGTACCTTAACGACCGATATTAATTTACCGTTTATTACCGCTGACGCGAGCGGCCCTAAGCACTTGACGATGCCGATCAACCGCTCTAAGCTTGATGAGTTGGTCCAGCCGATCGTGGACCGCTGCCGCAAGCCCATGGAAGGCGCGTTTTCCGATGCCGGGCTTAAACCCAGCAATATCGACAAGATCATCATGGTCGGCGGCCCGACGCGCATGCCGATCATCCAGAAGTTTTTAGAAGATTACGTAGGCAAAAAGATCGAGCGCGGTATTGACCCGATGGATTGCGTAGCTCTTGGCGCTGCGGTGCAGGCTTCGATCATCAAGGGTGAGACGAAAGACGTTTTGCTTTTGGATGTTACGCCGCTCTCTTTAGGTTTGGAGACTTTAGGCGGAGTAAATACAAAATTGATCGAGCGCAATACCACGATCCCGGCAAAAAAGACTCAAGTCTTTTCTACGGCGGCGGACAATCAGACCGCAGTGACAATCCGCGTTATCCAGGGCGAACGCCAGATGGCCGATGCCGAAGGAAACGTCGAGTTGGGCCGTTTTGATCTGATCGGTATCCCTCCGGCGCCGCGCGGCGTGCCGCAGGTCGAGGTGAGTTTTGATATCGATGCTAACGGTATTGTCCACGTTTCCGCGAAAGACAAAGGTACCGGCAAAGAGCAGTCGATCAAGATCAGCGCGCCGAAAAAACTTTCTAAAGAAGAGATCGAGCGCATGGTCAAAGAGGCGGAGAAATTTGCCAAGGAAGATGAAAAACGCAAAGAAGAGGTTGAGCAGATCAACCAGGCGGATAATTTGATCTATCAGACGGAAAAAGCGTTAAAAGATTACGGCGATAAGATCACGCCGGAAGAACGCGGCGCAGTCGAGGCTTCGGTGAATGAGTTGAAGAATGCAGTTAAAGATAAAAATTTAGAGCGCATTAAAAAAGAGATGGAAGCCGTGACCAAGGCATCGCATAAGTTGGCGGAAGAGGTTTACAAGGCAACTTCGGCGAAGCAGGGCGCAGGAGAGGGGGCTCAAGGGCCGACTCCGGGTGCCGGTGCGCAGGGCAACGACGAAAATTGCCCCGGCGGGGATTGCGGCCATGATCATGGTAATAGCGAGAAAAAAGACGGCCCCGATGATGTGATCGACGCCGATTTTAAGGAAACGAAGTAAAAGAAAGGAAGCGCTATTTTAGGAGGCACATTACCAGAGTAAAACGCTCTTACGGCTGAGCGGGCATGGTTCGAGCGCAAGCTCGAGAGCGAAGACGAAGTGCGAGCGAGGCGCCGCGCAGGGGCGCCACAGCGTTTTTACGGCGGTAAGTGCCGAGTCAAAAATAGCGCATAAATACTATGAGTACACAACGCGATTATTACGAAATTTTGGGAGTGCAAAAAGGCGCTGCGGTCGATGATGTGAAAAAAGCATATCGCCAACTGGTGATGCAGCACCACCCTGATCGCGTTGCCGATCCGGCAAAAAAGAAAGAGGCCGAAGAGCGCTTTAAAGAGATCTCCGAGGCTTATGCGGTGTTGAGTGACCCGCAAAAGCGCCAGCTTTACGATCAATATGGCCACCAGGGTGTTGATTCGCGTTACTCGACCGAGGATATTTTTCGTGGTGCGGATTTCGGCGATATCTTCCGCGGGATGGGTGGCCAGAGCTCCGGGTCGTTTGAGGATATTTTATCCAGCTTTGGGTTTGATCTTTTTGGCGGCGGGGGCGGGCGTACACAATCGCGTAAGCAGCAGGGCGATGATATTCATCTAGAGTTGCAGATAAGTTTAGAAGAAGCGTACTCCGGCCTTGGGAAAGATATTACTTACAATTACAATGAAGCGTGCAGCGCCTGTTCCGGCACCGGCGGGCAAAAAGGCTCCGGGCGCGTTACCTGCTCTACCTGCAAAGGTAGAGGCATGGTCCAGGCAGGGATGGGGTTTATCAGCTTTGCACAGACTTGTCCCGCATGCCATGGCGAGGGGCAGGTCATCAAGCAAAAGTGCACTTCTTGCGGCGGTTCAGGCCGGACACGCCGGTCGAAAAATATTAAAGTGACGATCCCGGCCGGAGTAGATACCGGTTCGGTATTGCGTTTAAGGGACGAGGGGAATTTTGCTCCCGGGGGAAAGGGCGACCTCTTTTTACATATTCAGGTCAAGTCCCACCCAAGCTTCAAGCGTAACGGAGATGATATCCACCATAAGCATACGATCAGCGTGGTCAAAGCAATCATCGGCGGCGATATTGATGTGCCGAGCTTAAGCGGTAATGTGCAGATGAAGGTCCCGCCCGGTACCCAGCCCGGTACGACCTTTCGCTTAAAAGGTAAGGGGATCATGGACTTGCAGACCAAGCGCGTGGGGGATGAGTATGTTGAGGTCGAAGTGGAGATCCCTACCCGTCTTTCGGGCCAGGAGCGCAAGCTGATCGATGAATGGGCTAAAATCAGGAGGGAGCAATAGATGCCGACATATGATTATAAGTGTGAAAAGTGCGGTTTTGAATTTGAAGAGCTGCAGACGATGAGCGCCCCGGCGCTTACGGATTGCCCGAAGTGCAAGGGTAAGGTCAAGCGCTTGATCGGTGGTGGTTCGGGGGTCATTTTCAAGGGTAAAGGGTTTTATTCTACTGATTATAAAAAATCAGGCGCAAAAGGTACTCCCAAAAAATCCGGCGGATGTTCCGGTTGTCCCGGTGCGTGCGGGCATTAAACGGTAAAGGACTTTTTATGCCTTTTATGTTTGAACCGTTTCGGGCTACGTTTTATAATCCCGCAAAATTTAAAAATCTCGATAAAGTGGCTTGTCCGCCGTATGACGTGATCACGGAAAAGAGCCTTAAGGCGCTACGCGCTAACTCGCCATATAATTTTTCCCGGGTCGATTTAGCCGAGAGCGGTGATTACAAGGCGATCGGCGATACTTTTCGCGGTTGGCTGCGCGACCAGGTGATGGTCGATGATACCCAGGAAAATTTTTATCTTTGCGGCCAGCAATTTAAAGTTGAAGGTAAAAGCTTTTGGCGTTTTGGTATTTTGGGGGCGCTTAAAATGAATAAGCCGGGGATGATCCGGCCGCATGAGTATACCCATGCTAAAGCCAAAGAAGACCGCGCGAAGATGATCCGCGAGACCCAGGCTAATTTAAGCCCGGTGTTTGTTGTCGCGCCGAAAAAAATAACCTTTTTGCGTTCGCTATATAAAAAATACCTTAAATCAAAACCGTTTTTTACTTTTAAAGATGCCGAGGGGACACAAAGCCGCTTGTGGAAGATATCCGATGCGGCAGCAATCAAAAAAGTTTCGCAATCCTTCGAAAAGATCAAATTCATCATTGCCGATGGGCATCACCGTTTCGAGGTAGCTTATGATTTTTTTCAAGAGTACAAAGGAAAGATCAAAGGCGCCGAGTCGGTCTTAGCTTATATGGTCGAGGAGCAGCCGGGCCTGGTGATCTTGCCGATCAACCGCGTTGTGGAGCTTTCCTATCCGGCGCAAGAGCTCTTTAAGCGGCTGGAGGAATACTTTGCGATTAAAATGGTTTCCGAAAATACCCTTAAAACCGCGCTTAAAGAACGCGGTGGATTTTTGTTTGGTATCCGTGCTGAGAATAAATTTTATCTTGCCCGGTTGAAAAAGCCCGCGCTTTTAGATAAAATCATAAAAGAGAGGGTTTTCCGTAAACTTGATACTTATGTTCTTTCAAGTTTAGTCTACCCATTACTGGATATAGAAAAGCCTTGTGCTTATGCGAATAATTTTGCCCAGGTCAAAGAGATGGCGGTAAACGGCCGGGTAGTCTTTGTGATGCGTCCGGCAGATATGAAAAATATTTGTGATATTGTAGATAGCGGGCTTAAGATGCCCCAAAAGTCGACCTATTTTCACCCTAAGATCGGCTCCGGTTTAGTAATAAGGAGATTTTACCAATGAGAATTTTTAAAAAACCGTTACAGAGCGCGCAAAAAAAGAAAAAAGAGATGCCGGATGGCTTGTGGAAAAAATGCCCGCAATGTTCGCAAACGGTATTCCATAAAGCCTTGCAGGATAATTTAAGCGTTTGCAACAAATGTAATTATCACTTTCCCCTTGATTGTAAAGAGCGGCTTAATCTTCTCTGTGACGAAGGTTCATTTAAAGAGCTTTATGCCGATATGGAGTCGCTGGATCCTTTAAGCTTTTCCGGCCCGAAAAAATATTTAGACAAAATCGCCGAAGACCAGAAGGATACGGGTTTGAAAGAAGCGGCGATCGCCGGCGATGCGACGATCGAGAGTAAGCCCTGTGTCCTAGCGGTTACGGATTATCGTTTTATTATGGGCTCGATGGGTTCGGTCGTAGGGGAGAAGATCTCGCGTATTATCGAGCGTGGATTAGAAAAAAAGCTTCCGGTGGTGATCATCTCCGGTTCCGGCGGCGGGGCGCGTATGTATGAGGGGATGCTCTCCTTAATGCAGATGGCCAAGACCTCCGGCGCCTTAAGCAAGCTTCAGGAAGCGGGAATACCGTTTATCTCGGTTTTGACTCATCCGACCATGGGTGGAGTCATGGCGTCATTTGCGGCGTTAGGGGATTTAATCATTGCCGAGCCGGGGGCATTAGTCGGTTTTGCCGGCCCGCGTGTGATTAAGCAGACGATCAAGCAGGACCTGCCGCAAGGCTTTCAGACCTCAGAATTTAACCAGGAACATGGCATGATCGATATGGTTGTGCACCGCAAAGATTTAAAAGCGATGATCGCGCGGTTGATCGATTATTTAGGTTAATTGAAGCCTGCGATAAGAACATACCCTAAGTTTCCAGTTGTATGGTCGCCTTGCCAAGCCTTCATATATCCTGAATCTAAATTGCCGTCATCCAGGGTTTGGTCTATTTTTGTGCGCATAGCTAAGGGGATGCGGTGGCCGTCATTACCATAGCCATTGTCGATCCACAATACGTGTTCGTAGCCTGGGCTGTTGGGATATTGAGGCGCCTCGTTAAAATCCCACCAGTACCATCCACCCCACGGGTTGCGTTTCCACCCTACCGCATTGTCGTAAGAATGTATTAACGGGTTTTTGGCATTCGCTTCAAGATAAGGTCCGGCCCAGGTCGCTGGCATATTGGCATTATTGCCTTTATAGGCGAAACCTTCGCCAGCGTCGGCTGGCGCCAAGGGGTCAGCTGTACTAACGTCATCAGTCCAATTGCTTCCCGGCCACAAACCGGTATCGGCATACATCGCATAAGCGGCATTGCGGAAAGTGCGTGTATCGGAGACGATCACGGCAACGCGGGATTTATCGATTCCGGTCATGACCTTAGGGATCATGATCCCGGAGAGGATCCCGATAATGGCAATTGCCGCCATGAGCTCAATAAGCGTGAAAGCGTTTTTTTTACGACTCATATTATTTTCCATCCCCACTATAGATATAACATAAAAAAGGGCCTTTGCCAATGCTTTAGCAGATTTTAGTTGACCCGTACCGTTTCCTCCTATACACTATATATAGATGAAGTGCCCCTACTGCAACCACAATGAAGATAAGGTAGTCGATTCGCGCGAAACCGCCGAAGGCATGGCGGTGCGCCGGCGCAGAGAGTGTATTAACTGCGGCAAGCGTTTTACTACCTACGAATATGTTGAACGCACTCCGCTTATGGTAATTAAGAAAGACGGCCGCCGTGAACCGTTTAACCGCCAGAAGATTTTAACCGGTTTATTAAGCGCCTGCGAAAAACGCCCGATCAGCATGGAACGGCTGGAGTCGATTGTTACTGAGGTTGAAAACGAATTGCAGAAAAAATTTGACCAGGAGGTCGAGTCGCGTTTTATCGGCGAAGTCGTGATGGAAAAGCTCGCCGAGACTGATGATGTCGCTTACGTACGTTTTGCTTCCGTCTACCGTCAATTTAAAGACATTAACCAATTCATGCGCGAACTACGTGAAATATTGAGCAAGCGCATTAAATAGAGAAGACGGATTCGTGTAGGGGCGCGATTTATCGCGCCCGCAATATATAGGCCCCGAAACGTCGGGGCCGTTAAAATTTATAAACATAATTTAAGCATATGGTCAAAACCGAACTATCCCGCATTATCATTGACGAAAAAAAACACGAACAGGTCATTGTTTTAAAAGAGACTTCCGGTTCTCGCCTTTTGCCGATCGTGGTGGGGTTAAGCGAAGCGGTATCGATACGGATGTATTTAAATTCGGGCTTACCGGCGCGCCCTTTGACTCACGATCTGATCAAAAATATTATTCAATCGCTTAATGCAGCCCTGGAGAAGGTGGTCGTAGATAAGCTGGTCGATAATACTTTTCATGCTAAATTATATCTAAGGTCTTCCAGCGGCGCGCTGGCGGTCGTCGATGCGCGCCCTTCGGATAGTGTCGCTTTGGCGGTACGTTTTGGTATGCCGATTTTTGTGGAAGAGGCAGTATTCGAAAAACTTTCCCGCAGTGTTTAATATGGATTTTTCTTCTTCGATCAACGAAATAAATCATATTGCCTTGTTGCGGCGTATCGGGGCAAATCAAAAAACTAAACTTTGGCTGGTGGGTGGATTTTTGCGGGATATTTATCTGAGCAAAGATAAGGTTTACCGCGACTTCGATTTTTGTGTCGAAAAAAATACTTTAAAGTTAGTAAAAAAATTTTCTTCTGAAATTAAGGCCAAGGTCATCACCTTAGATGAAAAACAAAAAACTTACCGGGTTATTGTCAAGGCGGGTGATTTAGCGCATTATTACGATTTTACTGCTATGCGCGGCAAGACTTTGGCCCAGGATCTACACCGGCGCGATTTTACGATCAATAGCTTGGCGATCGAGCTTAATGATGCTAAAGCGTCTTTGATCGACCTTTGCGGCAGTTGCCGCGACCTGAAGGCGCAGACGATTCGCAGCGTAAGCGCTCAAGTCTTTGTTGATGATCCTTTGCGGATCTTGCGCGGGTTTGCTTTCATGGCGAATTATGGTTTTAAGATCGAAAAAAAGACTCTTTCGGCGATGAAAAAATATAAACGTCTTTTGAGGAATGTTTCCGGCGAGCGCTTAGGAGAGGAGTTCCTGAAGGTCTTTAACGCGGTTGATTCATTTAAGGCGATTAAGCTTTTGAGCGATACGCGTATTCTCGATGAGATCATTCCTTCGGTGACGCGTGCGCGCGGTGTGCGCCAGGGCGGATATCATCATCTGGATGTTTGGAACCATTCATTGGAGACATTGCGCTGTTTTGAGGATCTTTATACGGTAAAATTATGTAACGATAAACCGGTTTTGGATTATTTAAATGAAGAACTGGCGCAAAACCGCCGGCGCATTCAGATCGTGAAATTAGCCTGTCTTTTGCATGACGTCGGTAAACCTCAGGCTAAAGCCAGGAAAGGCAAGAAGACAATATTTTATGCTCATGAAGATATTGGCCGCAAACTTTCGCGCGCTGAAGCCTTGCGCTTAAAATTATCTTCGCATGAAAGGGATGTTTTAGGTAATTTAGTATTTTGGCACTTGCGTCCGGGTTATTTGGCGGACACCAAAACACCGACACCACGGGCAGTTTACCGTTATTTCCGTGATACTGCCGAGGAAGGGGTGGCGGTTTCACTTTTGTCGTTGGCGGATTGGCGGGCAACCCGCGGCGTTTTAACCCGTAAACAAGACCGCATGAATCACGAACGGGTGATGCTGGGCCTGGTCGACCACTATTTCGTTAAACTTAAGCAAAAACCTCTGGTTAAGATCGTTAATGGTTATGATATAATGAAAGAGTTTAAGTTAAAACCTTCGCCGCTTATCGGTAAAGTTTTGAATGCGGTCAAAGAGGAGCAGGCGTTGGGAAATATCAAGGATAAGAGAGAGGCGCTTGATTTTGTTGCCGCCCAGATAGCCAAAAGCGAGGGGAAAAATGTTTAACATTAAAAAGGATAAGCCTGCAACGCCTGCGCCGGGCAACTCTGTATCCGTTATAATTAAAAAGGTAGAGATTTGCGTTACTAAAGGTGATATTACGGATTTCCCCTGCGATGCTTTAGTCTATGAAGCCAATACTCATTTAAATGCTGACGAGGGCTTGGCGGCGCTGATCAAGCGTAAGGGCGGCAAGACCGTCGAAGAGGCGATGGCGAAGATGGTGCCGGCTAAGGTAGGCGATGCACTTTTTTCCCCGGCGGCAGGTTTGCCGGTTAAGTTTTTGATCCATGCGATCACAACCGGCTTAAATCCTAAAATAGATTCGCCGGTGATCCGCCGTGCGACTTATAATTCTCTGATGTGTGCCCAGAAAAATGCTCTTTCCGCAGTAGCCTTTCCGGTTTTAGGCCAGGGTTTAGGCGAGATGCCGTATGAGGCGGTATCAAAGTTGATGGCGCAGGAGATCTTGCGTTATATTAAAGCCGTTGCCGACCCAAGCTTAAAGAAGATAACGGTTGTCTGTTCATCGGATGAGGCTTTTGATATTTTTAAGAATAGCATTTGCGGTTATCTCGAACACCTTGTCCTTTTAGGGCCGTTTTTAGTGGTCGACGGTATCGTGGAGTATCAGGACGGCATTGTCCTGGTTGAGCGCACTAACCCGCCTTTTGGCTGGGCGCTGCCTGGTGGCTTTGTCGATTATGGCGAGAGTGTTGAGGCTGCTGTCGTGCGCGAAGTACAGGAGGAGACCAATTTAGCTTTTAAGAATATACGGCAATTTAAAGTTTATTCCGATAAAGAACGCGACCCGCGTTTTCATACCGCGACCGTAGCTTTTATCGGTAAAGGTGAAGGCTTGGTCAAGGCTGCTTCTGATGCCAAAGATGCGCGCCTTTTTAAATTCAACGAACTTCCGGCTGATTTGGCCTTTGACCATAAAAAGATCATCGATGAATACCTCGCTTCCAAAAAATCATCTTGACATAATTTAAAATAATAATTAATATATTTGCCACATAGAAAGATGGTGGATATGAAATCTAATTTATTGCGCAGCGAAGAATATAAGGCTTGGCTTGCGGATATTAAAAGCAAAGTTCGCCAAGCTCAGCTTAAGGCGGCGGTTAAGGTTAACACCGAGCTTCTAACGCTTTATTGGAGGCTGGGGGCGGATATTGTTGCTAAGCAGAAGAATACTAAATGGGGCGATGGGTTTCTTTTACAGTTGAGCAAAGATTTAACGGCAGAGTTTCCAGATATGCAGGGATTTTCCCGACGAAACCTTGAACTGATCAGGCAGTGGTATTTATTTTATGGTGTTTTTCCAATTGCGAAGCAGGCTGCTTCGCAATTTGGGCAACAGCTTGTTGCACAAATTACCCAAATACCCTGGTGGCATAACATTGTTATTATTGGAAAGTGCAAGAATATCGATGAAGCTTTGTTTTACGTGCAAAACACGATTAAGCATGGTTGGAGTAGAAGTGTGTTAGTGCATCAAATAGAAAGTGGTTTGTTCACACGAGAAGGCGTGGTGGCTGAATATTCTTTGAGTGATATTCATAAACCCATTGGTATTTCGCAATATAAGTTAGCCCGTTCCTTGCCTAAGAAATTTAAATCGAATTTGCCTAGTATAAAGGAAATAGAGAACGGGTTGAGTGATTGCGGTTAAGTCCATGATTTGGTTGCGAAATAAGTTTCTGTGGTAAAATTGACCTTATGAAATTTAAGCCAAAAGCGGTGTTGTTTGACATGGACGGGGTGATCGTCGACTCCATGCCTTATCACTTTATTGCCTGGTATGAGGCATTGCGCCCGTATGGGGTACGTATCAACCTTTTTGATGTTTTCTTAAAAGAGGGGGAGCGTTGGGATAAGTCTCTAAACGCAATATTGACCAATGCCGGAGTGAAGCCCAGTGCGGCGTTGATCGCAGAGATATTCGAAAAACGCCAGAAGATCTTTCGCCGTTATTTTAAGCGGTTTATTTTTGACGGTTCGTTTGAATTGATCCAATACCTGAAAAGCCGCGGTTATAAATTGGGTTTAGTGACCGGTACACCGTTACACGATGCAAAAAAAATCTTGCCGCGGGAAATATCTGCTTGTTTTGACGTGATCGTGGGCGGAGATTGTGTTAAACGTGGTAAGCCATACCCAGACCCTTATTTAATGGCGGCGAAGCAATTGTCGGTTAAACCAAAAGAGTGTTTAGTCATCGAGAATGCACCGCTGGGGGTATTGTCGGCAAAAAAAGCCGGAATGTTTTGTGTGGCGATCACGACCAGCTTACCTCAAGAATATTTAAAGGGAGCGGATATAGTAGTTGATTCATTTGAATATATTCATAAATTAACCGGTGGCCGTTGATATGGATGCTTTGACTTTAACTCCTTTGCCGGAGCATAAAGAAAAAACCTCATTACGCTATTTTAAAGGCATTGGCCCTAAGCGAGCCGAGGCGTTTGCCCAAGCCGGGATATTGGCCTGCGGTGATCTTTTGAAATATTTCCCCTTTCGCTACGAGGACCGCAGGAATTTTAAAAAAATTGCCGAAATTAAAGACGATCAGCCGGTTTTAGTGAAAGGAAAGGTATTGCGGGTTAATTTGAAAAAATTACCTTATTTTAAGGCGCGCCGGGTCAAGAGTATTTTTGAGGCCGCGATCGATGATGGTTCAGGCAGCGCTCATTGTGTCTGGTTTAACCAGCATTACCTGGCGAATTATATCCGTCCGGGTGAGGAGACCATTATTTACGGAAAGCCGCAGCGCGATGGGCTTTTCTTACGCTTTAATTCGCCGCAATTTGAGCGTGCTTCAAAAGACGATTCTCTGGATATTGGCCGGATCGTCGGGGTTTACAGCGTGCCGGAAGGCTTGACCCAAAAAATTATTCGTAAAACTGTCTTTGCTTGCCTTGAAAGCTTGAAAGGGGAGGTAACCGATTCATTGCCCTTTGCGTTACGGGAAAAGGAGAATATTCCTAATATTGCTAAAGCGTTAAGTGGTATTCATTTTCCGGCAAGCTTGGAAGATGCCGACGCCGCGCGGCGCCGGTTTATCTTTGAGGAGTTATTTTTCTCTCAGATCCAGGTCCATTTGCGTAAAGCGCGCCGGCGCAAAGAAAAGGCGATAAGCTTGACGGCGGATAGTGAATTTTTTGTTAAGCTTAAAGAAAATCTTGGTTTTGTGCTCACTGCCGGACAAACGCAGGCGATCGATGACATTTTGGCGGATTTAAAAAATTCTTTTCCGATGCGCCGTCTTTTGCAGGGTGATGTCGGCTGTGGTAAAACCGTGGTCGCGGCATTTGGCTTGGGCGCTTGTGTTAAGGCGGGCTTTCAGGCAGCGCTGATGGCGCCGACGGAAGTCTTAGCTTTGCAGCACAAAGATAGTTTAGAGAAGATCTTTAAAAAATTTGGGTTTAAAATAGGGGTTTTGGTTTCGTCCCTATCGATGCCGCAACGTGCGGCAATCCGCACTGCGCTTGCCTCGGGTGAGATTGATATTGTGGTCGGTACCCATGCTTTGATCCAGGAAGATGTCGAGTTTAAAAATTTAGGTTTTGTAGTTATTGACGAACAACACAAATTTGGCGTGGCCCAACGGGCGATGCTTCCCAGGAAGGGTAATTTAAGCCCGCATTGCCTGGTAATGAGCGCGACCCCGATCCCGCGTAGCCTAGCACTATCTTTTTATGGTGATTTAGATCTCTCGGTAGTCAAAGAGCTCCCCAAGGGGCGTGTAGCTGCGGAAAATATTTTTTTTGCCGAGAGCGAAAGTGCAAAGGCTTATGCGCTTTTAAAGGAAAAGATCAAAGAGGGGCGTCAGGCCTACTTGATTTATCCGGTGATCGAGGAGACTTCCGAGAATGATTTGGATGCCTTAGAGGAGGCTTGCGAAGAGATTAAGGGTATATTTAAGGGGTTTAATGTCGGGGTCTTCCATGGCCGCATGCCGGCAAAAGAGAAGATCAGGGTGATGGATGATTTTAAAGCAGGGAAGATCCATATTCTGATGGCAACAACTGTGGTTGAAGTGGGTATTGATGTGCCTAATGCCAGCGTAATGGCGGTGATGAGCCCGGAGCGTTTTGGCTTAGCGCAGTTACACCAATTGCGCGGCCGGATCTGCCGCTTTACTTACCCGCCGACTTTTATTTTAGTGGGTAAAGACGAGCTTTCTTTAAAGGCAAAACAGCGGCTTGATGTTATAATCAGTACCGACGATGGCTTTAAGATCGCTGAGGAAGACCTTTTGTTGCGCGGCCCGGGAGATTTTTTCGGTACTGAACAGCATGGGCTTCCGGCGCTTTTGATCGCCAACCCTTTGCGTGATATCGAAGCTTTGGAGAGAGCCAGGAGCGCTGCTGGTGAGATTGTCAGGGATGATCCGGAATTTACTAAGCACGAAAATCTGGTGATTAAAAATCACCTTAAGGAAATTTTTAAATCATGAAAATATCACGTGGTATTCATAAGGGGAGGAATATTAATGTGCCGGAGGAGATCCGTCCGGTATCGCGCAAGGTTAAGGAGTCGTGCTTTAACATCGTTAAGGACATTGTCGTCGATGCAGCGGTGCTTGACCTTTTTGCCGGCAGCGGAGCCTTGGGGCTCGAGGCGATTTCTTGCGGGGCAAAAAGTGCGGTTTTCGTCGATTATAGCAAGGCTTCGCTTGAGATAGTAAGTGAGAATATCGAGGCCCTTGGCCTTGCGGCCAAAGCCAGGGCGATTTATGGCGATGCCCTGGAGAGGGTAAAGGATTTTAAGGCGCGTGGGCAAACCTTTGACTTGATCTTTTTGGACCCGCCATATTACCAGGGGATCCTCAATAAGGTCTTGCAAAGGATTAGTGAATATGATATAGTAAGCGACTTTGGATTTCTGGTCGCCTTTTGCTACGAAAGCGATGAGTTTGCCAATAAATACGGCGCTTTTTCGCTGATTTTAGAGAAAAAATACGGCCAAAACCGGGTGCTTGTATATGAAAAAAGCGATTTGTCCGGGAACGTTTGACCCGATAACCAACGGCCATATTGATATTATCCAGCGCGCCGCATCGCTCTTTGACGGGGTTATCGTAGCGGTGGTAAAAAAGACCTCAAAAAATACGATGTTTTCCTTTGAGGAGCGCTTAAGTTTAGTGAAAGCCTCGGTCAAGGGGATAAGAGGCGTGAGCGTTGAGGGGTTTGACGGTTTGATGGTAGAGTTTGCGGCGAAAAAGAATATCAAGGCGATTATTCGCGGTTTACGCATGATCTCGGATTTTGAATATGAGTTTCAGATGGCGTTGACTAACCGTAGCCTGACTAATGAGGTCGAGACCTTGTTTTTAATGCCGCATCCGAAATATTCCTATGTCTCATCGCGGTTGATCAAAGAAGCGGCTTACTTGGGCGCGGATTTAAATGATTTAATGCCGAAAGTAGTACGTAAAGCACTTAAGGAGAAGCTCCTTGAAAATAGAAGTCGCGAAGATAACCGATGAGTCAGTCACGCTTGAGGAGACAATATCCTCATCAGCGTGGGGTTTGGATAATTTCGACGTTAAATTCGGCGCCGAAATAAACTTTGTTTGTACTTTTGCCCGCTATGGCAACGAGATCTTGGTCGAAGGCCAGGCAAGGTTTCGCCGCGAGGCGGTTTGCGGGCGTTGTTTGAAAGAAGTCAACGAAGATATTGAGAATGATTTCAGGTTGAACTATAATGCCTTATCGAGCGGTGAGGAGATCTGTGTCGATGATGATGTGCGAGAGCAGATTTTGCTGGAACATCCGATGCGGTTTTTATGCAGTGAGGATTGTAAAGGGATTTGTGCGGGGTGCGGGGCTAACTTAAATAATGAAAAGTGTTCCTGCAAACCGAAAAAGAAAGAAATAAAAGGAATAAATATTTAAAGGGGGATAATCATGGCACATCCAAAACGTAGACATTCAAAATCAAGAGGCGCAAAACGGAGAACGCATTATAAGCTGGAAAGTCCGCGGCTCTTTGCCTGCAAACAGTGCGGTAAAAATAAGCCGGGCCATATGGTCTGCCCTTTCTGCGGTTACTATGCCGGACGGGAAGTGGTAAAGATCGAATTGAAAGAAAAGAAGCATCCTAAAGGGAAGTAATGTTTAAGATAGGTTTAGATGTATCCGGCGGAGATAAAGCTCCCGAAGAAGTGGTCAAGGGGGCGATATTGGCTAAAAAAGAGCTTAAGGCCAATGTGGTCTTAGTCGGGGTACGTTCTGAGATCGAGCGCGAATTGGCGAAGAATGGTTCGAGCGTAAATGATTTTGAGATCGTTGAAGCTATAGAAAAGATCGAGATGTGTGAGGCGCCGGCGAATTCGGTGCGGCGTAAACGTAAATCTTCGATCGTGGTCGGCTGTAATCTGCTACGCGATAAAAAGATCGATGCTTTTGTCTCCTGTGGCAACACCGGTGCTGTAGTATGCGCCGCGACCATATCTTTAGGGTTGATGGACGGCGTTGAGCGCCCTGGCATTGGTTTAGCCATGCCGAACAAAAAAGGCGTATCGCTGGTGATCGATGTGGGCGCGAATGTTGACCCTAAGCCTTTGCACCTTTTTCAATACGGTATCATGGCTTCGGTCTATTATGAATTGGTTTTTGGTAAAACTAATCCTACGGTTGGTTTACTTAATATAGGAGAAGAGGATTGCAAGGGTACGGATTTCATGAAGACGGTGCATAAGATGTTCGCGGCGGCACCACTTAATTTTACCGGCAACCTTGAAGCGAAGCAGCTTTTTTCCGGCGATTGCGATTGTATCGTAGCTGATGGTTTTGCCGGCAATATTGCCTTGAAAGTAGCTGAGAGTTGTGCGGAATTTATCGGTAAAAGCCTTTTGGGTTTTATGAAAAAAGATATTTTGGGCATGTTGGGCTTATTTTTTGCTCAAGGTAGTTTTAAGAAATTTAAAAAAATGACTAACTATGCTGAATACGGCGGGGCGCCGCTTTTAGGCGTGAACGGGGTTGTGATCATCGCCCATGGCCGTTCCAATGCCCTGGCGGTCAAGAATGCGATCCGTGTCGCATCCCACGAGCTTGAACGCGGGCTTATCCCTTCTATACAAAAACGCGTTACCGAGATCTGCCAATTGCAAAACCTTAAAGAGATCTTAGCGGGTATCGGCGAATGAAGGCAATTATTTTTCCAGGGCAAGGCGCTCAATATACTGGGATGGGTAAAAGCCTTTATGATAATTTTTCTCAAGCCAAGAACATTTTTAGCCGTATTGACCAGGCGACCGGCATGCCGATCACCCAGAAATGTTTTTCTGCCGGCGAGGATGAATTGAAGGAAACTTCGCTTTCGCAATTGGTGATCATGGCGGTAAGCCTGGCCGCGTTTGAGTCGGTGAGAGATAAGATCAGAGATGTTAAATACCTTTGCGGTTTAAGCCTGGGGGAATATAGCTGCTTGTATGCGGCCGGCGTCTTGTCTCTGGAAGATACGGCATTGCTTTTGAAAGAGCGCGCGGCAGCGATGAGTGAGGCGGCAAAAATAAATCCAGCCACAATGATGGCGGTGATAGGTTTAGAGCGTAAAGCCCTGGAAGAGAAGGGTAAGGCTTTAGGCTTTTATCTCTCTAATATAAATTCCAACCAGCAGGTCGTCATTTCGCTAAAGAAAGATATTAAGGATAAGGTGCAGGGTGAGCTTGAAGCAGCCGGCGCGAAGGTGATCGAGCTTAGCGTCAGTGGCGGGTTCCACTCGCCCTTTATGCAACCGGCCAAAGAGCGCCTGGTTAAAATGATCAATAGTTTGAATTTTAGCGATGCGAAGGTGCCGATTGTCAGCAATTTTACCGCTAAGGCGCATACGAAAAAAGAAGAGATCAAAGCTAACTTGGCCGAGCAATTGGTATCGCCGGTTTTGCTTTGCGATTGTGTCAATCTTCTATCTGCCAAAGGCGTGACTACGATGTACGAAGTCGGCCCGGGCAAAGTTTTGAAAGGCTTGATCCGTAAGATCAACTCAGGTTTGACCGTTATTAATATAGAGAAGAAAGAAGATATTGATGCTTTAGCTCAAAAGGAGGAGTCGCATGCGGTTTAAGGATAAGGTTGTGGTCGTGACCGGCGGAGCGCAGGGTATCGGTAAAGAGATCGCTTTTGAGTTTGCTAAAGAAAAAGCTAAATTGGTATTGTTTGATGTCAACGAAGCAGTTCTTGAGGCGACCAAAAACGAGCTTTCTCAATACACAGAAGTGGTAATTGCTAAAGTTGATGTGACTAACCTGGCCAATGTCGAGGAAAACATTAACAAAATAGTTGACAAGTTAGGGAGAGTTGATATATTGGTTAACAATGCAGGCATCACTCGCGATAATTTGATGCTGCGGCTCTCTGAAAGTGATTGGGATAGTGTGATATCAGTTAACTTAAAAGGCACCTTTAACTGCTCCAAGATCGCGTCCCGGATCATGTTAAAGCAGCGCGCCGGCAAGATCATTAACATCTCGTCGGTGATCGGCGTTGTGGGTAATGCTGGACAAGTTAATTACGCGGCCTCTAAAGCCGGTGTGATCGGTATTACAAAATCTTTGGCGAAAGAGTTAGGTTCGCGCTCGATCACGGTAAATGCTGTGGCTCCCGGGTATATCAAGACAGCAATGACCGATAAGCTCGATCCTAAATATACTCAGGCTTTGCTTGACCGGATCCCTCTCAAGAGAATGGGGTTGCCGGCGGACGTAGCAAAGGCTGTAACGTTTTTGGCATCAAGTGACGCCGATTACATTACCGGACAGGTATTGGTAGTCGACGGCGGTATGATATAAACAGGCTTGTAATTACTTAAGGGAAAATCAAGGAGGTTCACATGAATGTTGAAGAAAAAGTAAAAAATATTATTGCTGAACAGTTAGGCGTGAAGAAAGAAGAGATCAAGCCCGAGAGTTCGTTTACTGACGATCTTGGTGCTGATTCCCTCGATACAGTCGAAGTAGTTATGGCTTTAGAAGAAGAATTTGGCGTAGAGATACCCGACGAGGATGCTGAGAAGATCACAACCGTTGGGCAATCTGTGAAATATATCGAAAATAAGTTAAAAGCTAAAGCGTAACCGTTAATCCAAACTAAAATGCGGCGCGTAGTTGTTACCGGGCTGGGAGTCGTTTCTCCTGTGGGTACTGGTTGTCAGACATTTTGGCAATCTTTGATCCAGGGCAAAAGCGGTATTGGTCCGTTAACGGCTTTTGATTGTTCGGCTTTTGATTCGCGCATCGCCGGCGAAGTAAAAGATTATACGCCGCCGGCATGTCTTTCCCCTAAGGAGGCGCACCGCGCACCGCGCTTTATCCAATTTGCCTTAAAAGCTGCGGAAGAGGCTATGCTGGATAGCGGCCTTGATGCAAAAAATTCTGCTGATCCTTACCGCTATGGCGCAATCGTTGGTTGCGGTATTGGTGACCTGCATATCATCGAAGAGCAATATAATGTTTACCTCCAGAAAGGCCCTAAGAAGATGTCGCCGTTTCTGATTCCACTTATGATCACCAACGAGGCAGCGGGCTGGATCGGTATTCATTTTGGCTTAAAAGGAGTTAATTATTGTCCGGTTACGGCTTGTGCCAGCGCATCCCACGCGATCGGTGAAGCCTTTCGTACGATCAAACATGGCTATGCTGATGCGATCGTTGCCGGCGGTACGGAATCGTGTTTGACGCCATTGGGCGTCGGCGGTTTTTGTTCGATCAAAGCTTTATGTAAAAGAAACGATGAGCCACAACGCGCTTGCCGTCCCTTTGAAAAAGACCGCAGCGGGTTTGTTATGGCGGAAGGTGCCGGCCTTGTAGTTTTAGAAGAGTACGAGCACGCGAAAAAACGCGGTGCGCATATTTATTGCGAAATGGCCGGTTACGGTGCAACTTGCGATGCGTATCATATGACGGCACCGGATCCGGAAGGCAGAGCCGCGGCTAAAGCTATACTATTGGCGCTTTCAGAAGCCGGGATCAACGCCGGGCCTAAAATGTATATTAACGCCCACGGTACCTCGACCGAATTAAACGACAAGATGGAGACCCAGGCGATCAAAAGCGCTTTTGGCCAATATGCTAAAGATATTTACATCAGTTCGACTAAATCGATGACCGGGCATACTTTAGGCGCGGCCGGTGGTATTGAATTCGTCGCCACCGCTTTAGCGATGAAGTATAAGATCATTCCTCCGACGATCAACTACGAAACTCCTGATCCGGATTGCGATTTAAACTACACCCCGAACAAAGCAGTTTCGCTCGATATTAAAGTCGCCATGTCAAATTCGCTGGGTTTTGGCGGGCACAACGCGACTTTGTTAGTAAAAGAATTAAAATAATGGGTTTGACGTTAGCGGAAAAAATCCTTCTTGCGCATACCGACAAGAAAAAACTTGAGGATTTTATCTATCCGAAAGTTGATTTTTGTTTTGGCAACGATATCACTGCGCCCTTAGCGGTAAAAGAGTTTGAAAAGGCCGGCTTTGCTAAAGTTGCTTACCCTGATCGTGTGGGGTTTATCTGTGATCACTTTACCCCGGCGCGCGATGTTAAAGCCGCTAATAACGTGGTTCTATTACGCGACTTCGCCAAAAAATATAAGATCAAACATTTTTATGATATTGATAAGTGCGGTGTCGAGCATGCTTTTACTGTTGAGCAAGGGCTGATCCGTCCGGGTTATCTGGTCGTGGGTGCCGATTCGCATACTTGTACCGGTGGAGCGATCGGTGCTTTTTCCTGCGGTGTGGGCTCAAGTGATTTAGCGGCCGCGATGGCCGAAGGCAGATTGTGGCTTAAGGTGCCGGGCACGATAAAGTTTATTTATAAAGGTAAGAAAAGCAAGTGGCTTACCGGTAAGGACCTGATTTTGCATACGATCGGTTTGATCGGAGTCGATGGAGCCAATTATAAAGCGATGGAATTCACCGGCCCGGTGATCAAGGAATTAACCGTAGAAGACCGTTTGTCGATGAGCAACATGGCGATTGAAGCCGGCGGCAAGACCGGCCTTTGTGAGCCGGACGAGAAGACCTTTGCTTATCTAAAACAACTGCAGGGCAAAAATTATAAATTTGATAAGTCGATGCTTAAATTAAAGAGCGACAAAGACGCTAAATATGATCAGATAATCGAGATTGATGTTACAAAAATGGAGCCGGTCGTCTCTTGCCCGCATTTACCCAGCAATACCAAGCCGGTAAGCGCGTTAAAAAAGATCAAGGTCGACCAAGTGATCATTGGTTCATGCACCAACGGCAGAATTTCTGATCTGCGCATTGCCGCGAAAATATTAAAAGGAAAGACGATCGCGAAAAATTTACGTTGCATTGTCTTGCCGGCGACTTACCCGGTCTTTGCTCAGGCGGAGAAAGAGGGTTTGCTGAAAATTTTTATTGATGCCGGATGTGTTGTGACTTCGCCGACTTGCGGCCCGTGCTTGGGTGGGCACTCAGGTATTCTGGCTAAAGGTGAAGTGGCAGTGGCGACGACGAATCGTAATTTTGTCGGCCGCATGGGCAGCCCGGAAAGTTTTGTTTATTTAAGCTCGCCGGCCGTTGCCGCGGCAACGGCGCTTAAAGGCCGCATCGCCAGCCCCGCAGAGATCGTTTGATTTCTACGCCTTACGTTTTGTAAGCGCTTACAAAATTACCCTATAAAATTCCTCATTTCCTTTTATTTATTATTGAAAAGTGTTATATCTTAGTCGGAGAGTATTGTATTTTTATGTTAAGTTTAAAAATTTTTAATAAGCACAAGATCTTTGGCGCGATGGTTGTGGTATGTTTTCTTAGTGTTCAAATTAATGCTTATCCGCAAATCGTTTCCAACCTTCCAATAAATACTCCTTACTTTTTAACAATGAGCCAACCGTTTACGCCGATGTCGTTGCGCGGAATAAGGGTTAATAACAATGATCCATTTAAGCTCGATTTCATCGTTGACGCCGGTAATAGCGGTTTAACCGGCGAAAAGTTTAAGCAAGAGGCTTCACGGTTGATTAAATATTTTCTTGCCGGTTTAACGATACCCGAGGATAACCTTTGGGTAAACCTTTCGCCTTATGAAAAAGAGCGTGTTATCCCTGATGATTTGGGGGCGACCGACATGGGGAAAGATCTTTTGAAGCAAGACTATACTTTAAAACAACTGGCTTCGTCGCTCACTTACCCAGAAAGTGAATCAGGGAAAAAGTATTGGAAAGAAATGGATGGTGCAGGGGTGAGTAACCATTCGCCTATTAATAATTTTACTAAGGTTTGGGTTGTGCCGGAGAAAGCCGTGGTTTATGAAGATGGTGGTGGCTATGCCGTTATCGGCGAGACCCACCTTAAGGTGATGACTCAGGAGGATTATTTAGCTACCAAGAAGAACGTAGGGGGCGACCTATGTGTCGACCCGAAACAAAATAATACGATAAACGGGCGGACACACAGGTCCGCCCCTACGGATGCGTTCAAACAGGTTATCCTCCCTTTGATCGAACAAGAAGTAAATCAAGGCAAGCACTTTGCTAAGTTGCGCCAGGTCTATTATTCTTTGATTCTAGCGACTTGGTTTAAAATGAAACTGCAGCAATCTATTTTGACTCAAATCTACGCCGATAAGAGCAAGACTCAAGGGGCAGGGGTTGATGACCCTGCGCTGCGCCAAAAAATCTACCAACAATATCTGGATGCATTTAAAGCCGGTGCGTATAACTACATTAAAAAAGAATATGATCCGCGTGCCAGTAAAATCACCCGCCGTAAATATTTTTCCGGAGGATTTAATTTAAAAACAAAAAGGGTTTTGGATATTGAGACGGGTAGTGAGATACGCTCTGTTGCAATGATGGCGCAAGAGCCACATACTATGCGCGTTGTCCTAGAGCCACTTTTGGCGCAAGCGACAACTCCGGCTGTTCGGGTGGATTCCCAGCGCTCGTACGAAAGCGACGAGATCATACAACGTATTTATGAAGATCTGGGCGGTCCTGGGCGAGGCTACTCGTTGAGCGGAGAGTTAGGAGACAAATTACGAATTTATAAAGATGGCAGTCAAATCATGGTTTTAGCCGTAGGCGCCGGTGGGGTTAGGCAGGTTTATTTAAAAGGCGAGCAATATCTACCCGCGATAACAAAAAATCTGCCTAAAGGTTATAAGGTGGAGGTATGCCCATCTCCCTTTACGCATATAGTTGAGTTTAGTCCGGATCAACAACCCGTTGCGCCGGCTCTAAGGGATATAAATATTTTGCGTAGAACTACGGAAGAGATTTTTGCGCAGGTAAAGATAACGACGGGGGAAGATATTTTCTTACCTGATAAGTTACGTGATAGTTATGCTTATGATCTCCAGCATGGCAAGATGACAGAAGGAGAAGTTTTTATGGATATCGGGAAAGGGGTTATTTTCAATAAGACAATCATCGCTCAACAGGTGAAGCCCACTTTAGCCCAATCAAAAGCGATTGAGGTAGCCAGGCCGATTTTAGCGCGCCAGCTGGGTTTATCGCCAGAAGCGGTAGCTTTGCCGGTAGTCTTTATCCCCAGTAAATTGGTCCCGGATCATGTTGGGGGAGTTAATTTCAGTTATCACCGTATTGTAGGTTTTTCTGACGCGATCGGTGAGGAAGATCTAAGCATTACTGCTATCCATGAGGGATTTCATCGTAATGTCCATGGTTTTGCGCCGACGGTCTTAGATGAGGGGATGACCGAATATTTGACGGTAAAGAGTTTGATGCAGGAATCAGGCCAAGTTGACTTTTCTTGGAAATCGGTCATGGGATATTATAGGACTATTTTGGAAAAAATGGGAGAGAATACGGGATTTGCCTCTAACTATGCATTTGAACTTATGGCAATCTTGCGATTGCGCGATGCCGTGGGCGAGGAAGCTTTGCGAGAGGCATATTTACACGGCGATGATCGCCGTATTCGTGCAACTTTGGGTGAAGCCGTATGGCAGGGGATCATTGATTTGGCGCATGATTACGATAATAGCCGTGACCAGTCAAAAGAGGGGTATTATGTAGGGATCCTTGGTGTCTTGAGTTTGAGTGGTTTGCCATTAGATGGTGGGACAAGAGGATCTTCCTCGATGTTGCAGGTTAGCGGCAAGGATTTGGGCGGTATGGGCCTTAACCGGATCAAAGAAGCAATTGATGTGCAGGAAAAAAATAAAACTGTAGCCATACAACCTTTTAAATTGCCCTTCGATCCAAGCGAGTTACGCGGTATGGCTTTTGAGATTATTGGTGTAGAGGACTTATCTCCCCTCAAGGCAATAATCACCAAATCCGGTATTTCTAAAACCTTGCCCTAAAATACGAAAAATCATTTGAAACCCATATTTTATAAGGTATAATTATGCCCTATGACTATAAAAGGAAGAGCGCATAAATTTGGCGATCACATCAATACCGACGATATTATTGCCGCGACCTACTTGGATTCGCAGGATGAGAAGTTTTTAGGTTCCAAGTGCATGGAAAATATTGATAAGGATTTTATTAATCGCGTTAAAGACGGCGATATTATGATCGCCGGGATCAACTTTGGCTGCGGTTCGTCCAGAGAGCACGCGCCGGTGAGCTTAATGGGTTGCGGGATCAAGCTGGTGATCGCCAAGAGCTTTGCCCGGATTTTTTACCGTAATTGTATTAACCGCGGTTTGCCGATCATGATCTGTGACGCGGTAGATAAAATCTCCCCTGCGGATGAATTAGAGGTCGACCTGGAGCAGGGGTTGATCAGGAATTTAACCAAAAATGAGCAATATACGTCGGAAAAATTTCCGCGTTTTATGCAGGAGATCATCGAGGAAAAAGGCATGATGAATTGGATAAAAAGCAAAAGAGCGAAGGAGAGCAAATGAACACATATAAGATCGCGGTTTTAGGCGGCGACGGGACCGGCCCGGAAGTAATTAGCGAAGGTAAGAAAGTTATTGAGGCTGCGGCTCCGAAATTTGGTTTTAAAGTGGAGTGGGTTAATTATGATCTGGGCGGCAACCGTTATATTAAAAGCGGCGAGATTTTGCCGGATTCAGTTTTGCAGGAATTACGTACTTTTAAGGCGATTTATTTAGGCGCGATCGGTGACCCGCGCGTTAAGCCGGGGATCTTGGAGAAGGGCTTGCTTTTGAGATTACGCTTTGAATTGGATCAATATGTAAATTTACGTCCGGTAATTTTATATGATAAACGTTTTTGCCCGTTAAAAGATAAAACCGAAGCCGACATTGATTTTACCGTAATACGCGAGAATACCGAAGGCTTGTATTGCGGTACCGGCGGGAATTTAAAGAAAGATACGGTCGATGAAGTCGCGATCCAGGATTCGATCAATACTTACAAGGGTGTTGAGCGTTGCGTGCGTTATGCTTTCGAATGTGCAAGAAAGCGTAATAAGAAAAAGACGGTTATGCTTTGCGGTAAGACCAATGTTTTGACTTATGCTTTTGATCTTTGGGAGAGGACTTTTTATAAAGTTGCGAAAAATTATCCGGATATCAAGACCGATTATGCCCACGTTGATGCAACCTGTATGTGGATGGTAAAGAACCCGGAGTGGTTTGATGTGATCGTTACCGATAATTTATTTGGTGATATTATTACCGACCTGGGTGCAATGATCCAGGGCGGTATGGGGATCGCGGCCGGTGGAAATATTAATCCTCAAGGCACCTCGATGTTTGAGCCGATCGGCGGCAGTGCACCAAAGTATACCGGGCAAAATGTGATCAATCCTTTGGCGGCGATCGGTGCCGGGGCGTTGATGTTGGACTTTTTGGGTGAGGCCAAAGCGGCACAGGCGATCGAGAATGCAGTAAAGACTGTCCTTAAAGAGAAGTTGCAATCTCTCTCTGCCGGCAAGATGGGTTATTCCACAACTCAAGTCGGTGATTTGGTGGCTAAAGGTTTGTGAGGGCAAAACAATGAATCCTAAAAATGTAGCAGTGGTTGGAGTCGGTGCGGTAGGAGTAGAGATATTGCGTGTCTTAAAGGTGCGCAAATTTCCGATTAAGAATTTGCGTGTTTTTGCGCGTAGCGCACGAGAAATAGATGTCGATGGCGTAAAATATAAGGTTGAAGCAATTGAGAATGCGGATTTTTCCGGTATCGAAGTGGCCTTGTTTGCCGGTACGGAAGGAGAGAAGGGCGCCGCTACCCAATATGCCGAAAAATTCATTAAAGCCGGGGCGGTTGTGATCGATAATGGTTCTGATTACCGGATGAAATCCGATGTGCCGTTGATCGTGCCGGAAGTAAATAAAGATAAGATTAAAAACCACAAGGGCATTATTGCCAATCCCAATTGTACGACTATCCAAGCGATGGCGGCATTAGCCGGAATTTATAAAGCCTATGGGTTGGAGAAAATTCTTTTGACCAGCTTTCAGGCAGTATCCGGAGCGGGAAAAAATGCTATGGTGGGGTTATGGGAAGAGACCAAAGAGCTGGTGGAGAAAAATGCGGGAAAAGATTTTGACCATATCGATAAAAAAGTAAAGGCGCCCAAGGGCTTTGCCCACCAGATCGCTTTCAATGTTATTCCTCAGATCGGAGATTATGCCGAGGATAAATTTACCAGCGAAGAGTGGAAGGTAGTCAAGGAATCGCATAAGATATTAAATGACCATTCCATACGCGTAAGCGCCACTTGCGCGCGTGTGCCGGTATTAAATTGCCACTCCGAGGCGATTTACATAACTTTGCGCAATAAGGCAACGGTCGCCGATTTGGAAGCGATCTTAAAAAAGTCGGAAAATGTTACCTACCTGGGCGATAAATTGGCGATGCCGATTGATTGTTCGGCGACGGTAAATACTTATGTTTCGCGTTTACGCAAAGACCCTTACGAAGAAAAGTCGTTTTGGTTGTGGGTCGTGGCGGATAATCTCTGGAAGGGTGCGGCGTTAAACGCAGTCCAGATCGCGGAATGCCTTTAATAGGCGTATAGATAATAGCTGTTGCCTGGGGAGGCATTGAGGAGGGTTATGTGCCGTAAGTTAATTGCTTCCCTGGTTTTAATATCGTTTGTTGCCAACCTCGCTTTGCCCTACAACGCCAATGCCCAGACATTAAATCTACCCGTCCCCACACAAATACTTAATGTATCGCAAAATTACTCTTTTCCGGTATTACGCGGCTTAAAACTTGAC